>Ga0209022_1000014_pt1 | contig 228065 bp, 198 predicted proteins | sample PinacodermPK_FD_187300 | JGI IMG/M metagenome (GOLD analysis project Ga0209022, IMG submission 187300) | Host-associated microbial community of the marine sponge Aplysina aerophoba from Gulf of Piran - sponge pinacoderm, lysed by proteinase... | ecosystem: Host-associated > Porifera > Sponge >... | reverse complement strand
CAACGGCTCGATCCGCGCATACTGCTTGTCGCTCAGCGTCGTCTGATAGGTCATCTGGTCACCTGGACCGCGCCGCCATCCGCCTCCCACTCTGGCACATCTACGCCGCAATGTGAACAGGCCCTAGGTCGATGATGTACTGCATCCGGGTCTTCTGTGTATCAAGAAGCTCCCGGTCGTAGTATCCGGTCGTGACGGCAATCACTAAGCGCAGGTCGCACAGTTCGTCCCCACTGTCGATGAGTGCGTCCAAGAGTTGACGATCGATGCCTTCCGTGCGCACGAAGTCCTCAACCAAGAGGACGAGAGTTCGTCCACGGCTCTTTAGAAAGCGACGAATCTCGTTCAGAAGTCCAGTGAGTTCTCCTGCGCCAAGGCCAAGCGTTTGCGCCACCGTCGCGTCCAAGTGATCGTTGACCAGTGAAACAGCGCGATCCCTGAGGACTCGATTGACCTGCAGAGTGCGTAGAAGTCTGATCGTCGGTGCTGCAAAGTCGGTGATTTTGAGCATCGCCGAGTCCAGGTGAAGGTCAGCTTCTTCGAAGCGCCGCCTAGAACTCCGGTAATCTCTATCAGATCTACTCGTGATGTGCTGTACCAAGTCGGCAACGATACCTGTGCCACCGGTATGAAACTCGATCATCGCGGGGTCGAGGAAGAAGGCCTTCAAAAGGTTTGCGAGTTCTGCATCTACTTCGTTGTGGTGCTCCGAGCGCTCCAGCGCCAGCGCGAGTTGGGTCAGGAGGCGAAGCTCGAGTTCACTTTGGCGCGATGTGGACTCCGGGACAACAACGAGCTTCTCTCGATAGGCTTGCTGTAGTTCCACCGGTAGCACTGCAATCAATTGCTGCACAATCCACCGCAAACTCGTCCCCGATCGCGGGACGCTGACAACCTCCAGGTCGTCGCGATCCGGAGGGATGTTCAACTCGATCCATCGGACGAGATGAGATTTGCCAGATCCGCTGTCGCCAATCACCACCGCTCGCACATCACCCGAGGCAGTGATCAGGTCATTCAAGAACTCTCGGGCAGATCGATGACCTGCTGGACGCTGGAACGAAAGTGGCTCGTCAGTGTGGATGGCCATGAATACGTGAGCAGCAGCGGCATCCGCATCGATTCGCAGCACTTTAGGAACGCGGCCTGGAGCCCAGCACACAACACGTTCGAAGCTCATGAGTCGTCCTCGCATAGCCGCAAGTGAGAAACGGGCCGCGTTTCCGGCCAGAGAGAGAGTGTTAGCACGCGAGCATCGCTCGAAGGATGCGGCATTTCGATTGCGCTTCGGTATTCGAGGCGTGAGAGCGCGAAGCTAGTTGATTGTGAGAGTTGGCCCTCTGCACGATGGCGAGCCGCCGTGAGTTTGCCCTCGACATATTGGCGCACACTGCCACCCTCGATAACTGGGCAGGCATCCGAAAGCCTGCCCACAACGTCCTCGATCGGGATGATGTCTCCCGGCCTGCAAGTGGTACGAAGAATCGGCTCAATAGCTCGTGACGGGTCAGCGACCAGTACCTCACCAACCGACAGCTTTGGCATGTCGACCCCGAGCCGCCACCCAAACCCGAGGTAAGTAACCCAGAAGGCAAATTGACGGCACCGGTCGGGGTTCGTAAGGTCAAACGCATTGTCCGAAGTCGGACAATCCTGCTCGACCAAGGTGCGCCAGTTCTCTCCGATGCGCAAAGGATTTTGGATACCGCGCGTCAGAAACCATGCAATCGCTTGCGCGACTCGCTCCTGATCCGCGGCCTTCGCCTTTTCCGGAGTCAACAGAACACTCGCGAGCAACTCCCTAATGTCTTGCGCACTCTTTGCAGCTTGGCTCAGTTGCCAAATCGAGTCTCCAACAAGCTCTATCAGCCCAAGCCGCCGCGCTTCGTTGATCACGCCGCTCGGAACGGTGTCTCCCTCTGTCAGGGTCTGGGGAGACAAGAGTCTTCGCAGGGTAGCGTCGCTCTCCCTTTTCGCAGATCGGAGGTGTTCGACGACCACCTCGATACGGTTTGGTACCGCGACCATCGTGGTGATTACGCTCACTGCTCCAACTCCCTGAGGAATTCTGCAAAACTCAGAAATCGGGCCTCTGGTGGCGCCTGTCGGAGGGTAACTCCAGGCTTGGACGGATGTGGCACCGACTCGTCTAAGAGCCACAGACGTTCGCTGCCCGGTTCGCGCTCATCGAATAGATACAGTGGAAGCGATTCCCTAGATTTCGCCACCACGACGGTTGGGCCATTCGGAAGGTCGTTTAGCCCCAATCTGTCGGCAGTGAACACTGGCCGATTGTCGATGTCAGCGAAGTCAGCAACCTCGAAGGCGTCTCCAAGCAGCACGAAATTTCGGACTCCGCTAGTTGATATTTGTCGTAAGGCCGCCCGCTCACGGCGGCGAGCCAGAGGGCCAGTCTTGCGCTCACCGTAAAACACGAGCAATTGACCGTTTCCCTTCAACAATCGGCGGAGCGGTTCCGACAACTCTAGAGGTGCCCATGGGTATGGCGTCGACGGCGCACCATGTTCGTATCGCTGACGCCCTGAGCGTCGGCACGACGGGCAGCCGCCACAAGCTCGTCCTACCTGAACTTCGGGCACGACCGCCTCCTTGTCACCGCTGAATTCGTAGAGCGGGGCGATGATGTCGGCCGCGCACTGTCGGCAGCGCAGGAATTCTCCCATCAGGCGGAACGACCGAGCCGCTGCCGCCTTCTGCCGTGCCCGAAAGTTTGCTACCCGATTTTCCCAGAAGGAGGGGTCCCGATGCATCGGATCGATGATGTCTAGTCGCACTCGTGGCCGTGGGCTGCTCTCTGGGCCCTCTTCGCATTCATCTTCTTCGCGATCGAAGTCGTTGTTGACCTGCCGCACTAGCCAACTTGGGACATCGAGCAGGCGAATCCCACCCGCCGCAGCCATCAGTACGAGGGTTTTGACATTCCATGCCGTGTTCAGTGGGCCAACCATGTCAATCTCTCGATCATCTACCCCTGGTCGGCAGTCAACAGGCACGAAATGCACGCCATCTTCGAACCGACGCTCCTCATGCGTGAACATTTCCTCCCATCTGTGCTGAGCTTTGCCCTCAGTCAGCAGTTGCCGTCGACTGAGTCTCCGAGCCGTTGTTAAGTCGGCATGGGATGGGAGAAGAAGTGAGATGCTTGCATTTCCATCCCGGCCTCCCCGGCCAACCTCTTGGTAAAACCGATCAAGCGATTCGGGCACACAGGCATGCACGACCGCTCGGACGTCACGATTGTCGATCCCAAGACCAAACGCAGATGTCCCCACAACAAGGTCGATCTCCCCCGTCCGCCAGCCCCTGATGACTTGCTGGCGTTTGCCGTCGGGTGTATCTCCGGTGACGGTGCCTATGCGCTGGAACCCTCGATTTTGGAGCGCGTCAAACCAGTACGCGGCGTCGGCTCGGGTCGTCGTGTACAGGATCAACGGCCTTGGGAGGTGAAGGAGCGCTTCGAACACCCGGGACGCGCGCCTGTCTTGGTCCGTTGTGCCGGCTACCCAGAATTCGACCTCAGGCCGTAGCTGCGCCGCGCTCACAATCCGAAAGGGATCGCCCGGAAACAGGGTTCTGAGCACCTCAATTGAGTCACGGGTTAGAGTTGCCGAAAGGAGGATTGTACGAAACCCGCTCTCCCCCGAAAGGGCGAGCAACTCGTGTCGAAGGCCGGCCAGCATCTGGAACTCCGGTCGAAAATTAATGCCCCAACCATCAATAAGATGTGCTTCATCTACGACAATTGCCCGTAAGCGGCCATGTCGAGCAGCCTCGCGCAATGGCTCACGCAGCGACGTACAGACTGCTTCTGGAGAAGCGAAACATAGCGATTGACGAGCTTCACGAACGCGATTGATCAGTACCTGATTCCGTTTGCTGTTACCGCCTTGGTACGCCAGAGGCGTGTCATCGAAGCCGAGTTCTATTGAACTCTGCTCGTGATCGGCGGCGAGTGCGACTGTGGGCGTCACAACGAGTGTCACACCAGGTCCGTCCCCAAGCCCTTGACTTGCGAGCGCGTGGAACACGAGGCTCTTCCCCTCGCCTGTAGGTAGCGAGACCACGAGTGTCGACCCGCGTGGTGCTCCCAGTGCGGCACGCAGTGCTCTGCGCTGGCCCTGTGAGCGATAGGTGTCGTACTTGAATCGGGCGAGAAACGGATCGGCCGTAACTCGTTCCTCTCGCCTTCGCGCTTCAGCCCGTGCTGCCACGGCATCGACTCCGTCTTCCGGGACGTTCTCCAGCCAGTCCGGTTTCCAGGCAAGCCCTTGGACACTAAACGCGCCCTGGACAGGAGTGGCGGCGACACCGACCAACGCCCAGTCTGCGGCCGTTGGAAAGCCGTCGCCGGAAGGGACTCGAAGAGCGCCTCCTTCCTGGCGCAGCGCGTGCCGGATGAGTACGGCCAGGTCGAGAGATGAAGCTGAGCCCTCATTCAGGGCCCGAAATATGCGAGTGATCGGTGGTGGCGCCTCCTCCGGCACGGCGAACTGCTTGCCAGTCAGCCGGGACCGGAGCGCTTCGAATGCGTTCTCGAATGCATACTTAGTCACGGCGCTGACCTGGGAGATCGTGCGAGATGACCAAAGCACCAATCGACTCAAGCCGCAAGCGCGGTGCGTCCACGATCTTACGAAGAATATCTACGGCTGTGCGCCTGCGGTTCAACGACGAGTCAGTCTCACCGATGGACTCGAGCGCCAAGTGTCGACGATCAAGGCGGGCGCGTTGCGCCGCAAGGGTTTGCAAGGCGTCGCGGCGAGTGCTCTCCAACTGCGTTGCGAACTCTCGCTCACTACGGAGCAACTCCTCAGAACGCGCTCGAATATCGCTGCAAAGTGCAGCAAATCGCAATCGACCGATGGTCGTGTCTATCAGGTCAAGGCGACCGGCGAGGTTCACGTCCGACGACCCATTGTAAGCCCGGCGCAGGATCTCGACCAGAAGCGGGTCACTCACTTGTTCAAGCTTTGAATCGTAGTCACGTGTCTCGATCCAGGGAGGGAACAGTTCGTCCGCCATACTCCGGACCTGTCCAGCATGGATCGAAGAGTGCGCTTTGAGCAACTCTCGAAGCTGCTCTTGATCGATCTCTACGACGTATGTGAGGCGGAAGACCAAGCACTCCTCCTCTTCCGCTGGCCAGCGCCAATCTGGGCGCCACGTAGCGAAGGCAGTTCCTCGATCGTCTCGGTTCATGAGCCTGAGCATCTCATCAACAAGAGTGAACCCTGGCCGAACCAGACGCACGCTTGGGTCATTAAGCGCCAAGCCACGCTCGAAAGTCAGCAGGCGATCAAGAGCAGGCTCAAAGCGCTCTCGCCACACTGGCTTCTCAGGAATCTGTGCATGACGGTGCCAATGAACTCGGAAGGTTCCAGAGACAGGTTCCTGCACTCCTAGACGCAAGACGTCGAAAAGCCAACCGGACACGCCCCCCTTTAGTTCGCTGACTCGTTGCTCTGCCGCTTCCAGACGAACGAAGGCTCCTTGCGCATCACGGGCCTCGAGGTCCAGACGTTCAAGCGCATATTGCCTGTCCTGACGGCGGCGCTCATCGACCAAGACGTTCTGGAAGTCGTTAGTCAGGTCAGCGAGGCCAGCTGCGCCTCGACGAAAGAGCGCAATTCGAATCTGCTCGCGCATGTCCTTCAACATAAAGTGGACGTCGGATATTGATCGTGTGTAGAGACCGAAACCGTCCCGTAGCAGTTCATGCCACGCTAGCCATGGGCTGCTGTCCGCATCGCTTGGCAATACGACTCTTGTCGAGATCTGCTGGCGAAGACGCCCCATTCGATCGAGCCGTCCTATCCGTTGTTCTAGCCGGTCGGGGGCAAACGGCAGATCCATGAGCAGCAATCCGTCCGCCGCTTGAAGGTTCAGACCCTCCTCAGCCGATCGATCGGCAACAAGCACCGCCTGAGCTGTGCTCTCCAGAAACTCCTTGACAGCATCGTCGACTTGGGAGTCACTCATGCCCCGAGTGATCTTGGCGACGGTCGTCACATTCAGCACCTGGAGTCCGGCAACTAGTCGATCAGCGAAAGAAGTGGAGGACGTGAACGCGACGATACGTGGCGCTTCTCCTCCAGCACGTCCGGCCAATCCACGCAGGGTGAGTTCGACGGACGCGACGCAGAGTTCGAGCCGGTTCATCCCGTCTCCGGTTCTGCTACACGCTGCTAGAGAATCTTCGATCCAGTTCATTTCACCCGGGTAGGCTTCCTGCTCTCCTGAGCGCAGCGCTGCCGACCGCGCACTGAGCATCTGAGCGAACTCATCGGGGTCTCGGCCCAGTGCTTCCACCAGCTTTTCGTAAAGGCAGGCCAGCCTCCCTTCTGTCATGGGTGTAGCGACGGCGGCGGCCTCAGATCTCCATCGCTCTAGCAGGTCAACAAACTCCTCAACTGTTGAGTGGTCGTCAACCTCTAGGGCATCGATATGGCAAAAACGATCCGGCCAGCCGGCATCGACCCGTCGAGTACGAATCAGCCGTTGGTCAAGCCGATAGTTGTCGGAGATCAAATCCCGCAGGCCTAGCACGGCGACCTGCCGCTCTTCGTTCGTGAGAGCCGGACTGAGCACTGTAACGCAAGCGCCACGCACATCCCGGTCATCGTCGAGCAGTTCGACTATCTGCGCAATCGTAGGCCCGAGTAGAGCAAGTGGCGCTTCTGGATCAAGCGCCAATACGAGCTCGCCAAAGCGTTGTCGAAGCTCACTCCGTTTGCGGAAGCCAGCGACATCGCCTAGTGGGTAGGTCACAGGATCTAGCAAGTGAAGCAGAGCCAATGTTGCTGCGTCATCGCTGAGCACGGGTGTGGCGGTGAGCAGCAGAAGTCGTTGCACATTGTGTGCGATGTTGGCCAGCAACTCATATCCTGCCTCCAACACGCCACTCGCCCCAATCAGGTGATGCACCTCGTCGACGATCAGGAGATCTAGATCCGCGTCGTCAGCAAGGACGTCGACTAAGTTCTCCAGGTCATAGAGAATCACCTCCCCATTCTCGGCATCGATGTCAAACTTCTCTCGGAGTTCACGCTCCCACTGTCGTAAGAGTTGTGCAGGTGCGACTACGGCGGCCCGAGCGGACGGCGTGTCTGTAAGGAGTTGACGCAGAATGGCCCCTGCTTCAATAGTCTTTCCCAGCCCAACCTCGTCCGCGAGGAGGAAACGCTGCAGCGGGTCCTCCCACACGCGACGTACGACCTCAAGTTGATGTCGCATCAAATGCACATTTGCAGATACAAGTCCGCTCACGGCGATCGAGGCGTTCTTTTGTGCTAGTAACGAGCGAAGTGCATTGATCCGCCGATCATGGAATGCCTGAGATTCGATTCCTCCTGTGGCAAGCACGTCAGTGGGATCTACCACGGGGATGTAGCAACGGGTCTCTAGTTCGCGCTCCAAGATGGGAGCATCGTCGCGGCCGGGTAAACGGACGACGTAGGCCAACCCGTCCTCTCCGGCCGCCCTGTCATAGTCGATGACTCTGCCGGCTGACCAAGTTTCACGTTTCTCATCGACAACGTACACGCGGGTCTGCGGATAAAGAAACGCTCTCTCCAACTGAGATGGGTCGTAGACTCGCTCTTCGCTGTGGGCCGCGGAGAAGACGATCCGCACGCGCGCATGGTCCGGACTGAGTTCCACTAGTTTTCCGACGATCGCGGGGTCGTACGTCCAAACGAACTCGCCGACCTTGAGCTGAGACCCGAGATTAATGGGTTCGGAGATTGGAGCAGATACCTCCTCAGTTGACGGCTCATCTTGCCTGTAGTCGATGTCCCGCGACCCTCGGCACTTCGGATATCGGGGGCAGCCCCAGAAGAGCGAGCCAAGGTCCCGCCCTCGACGTGTTTCCCGAACCGTCATCGGGCTTCCACATCTGGGGCAAGAAGGGACGTCCCAAGCGTCGACAGTCATGTGTGTCCCATCGATGCTGCGATTCCCCGATTGGTGCCGGTCAGAAGTCCCAACCGCGGGCCAGCATTCGCAGCATTCTAAATCGGATCGTGGCTGCGTTCGACGGGAGGCGGACCAGATTGGATCGGAATGCTCATCTGAGGCCCGAGGAATCCCTAGCCGTTTGGCGGTCGCCCGAGGGTTGTCGATCTCCGTAAGGCATGAGATAATGCCCACTGCAATTGTGACTCCTCTACGTCCCAGGACTTCCAGTTTGCAGACGTAAAGAGGACATTGAAGAATGGAGCAGACCAGAATGGCGACGTACATACCCGCTCTACGCGCCCGAATCGGTGTAACTGACTACTTCGTGTCGGTCATGACCCTCGGTGAGGCCGCGCGCACAATCGACTATGCAGAAGACGTGGACGGCTGGACACCGGAGACGCCTCCTGAGTTGAAGATGCAGCGCAAACTCAACGTCCAGCGGGTTGAGAAGGAGATGGTTCCTTATCTCGTCGCGGACGATGACCACTTCTACTCTGCGTTGACCGTCGAGGTCCGCATCGCCCGACTCGGCAGGGACTGTGGGTTCGTCTTTGAGTCGACTGCCAAGTTTCCCGGCGGTATCGAGTTCGGGCAATTGACCTTGGACGGTACAGAATCGCTGTATGCGCTTGACGGGCAACACAGGCTGAAGTCGATCGAATTGGCGATCCGTCAACGGCCTGAACTAGCAGCGGAGCACATCGCGCTCATCCTTGTTCCTTTTGCCGACATCGCAACGTCGCAAACGCTGTTCAGCGACCTCAACCGCAACGCCAAAACCCCTTCAAAATCCATTTCACTGCTCTTCGCCCATCGAGACCCCCATGCCAGAATTGCCAAGCGGGTCGCCGAGGAGTCCCCGCTGCTTCACGGGCGCATGAATTTCGAGAGCACCAGTCTCTCAGCTAACGCGCGCCACTTCATGACGCTCTCCACGCTGTATGAAATGACCAAAACCCTGCTGGGAGCAATTGAACCTGAAATCGGCGATGAGGAAGAACAGCGCTACACCACAGAGGTTGTCAGGGTGATCGACTATCTCACCGATGCGATTCCGGCCTGGCGAATGGTGCGCGATGACGAGGAGCACCCGGCGTACCTGCGTCAACGCGAGCTTTCTGGACATGGTGTAGCCCAGCGAGCCCTCGCCGAACTGGCGCGCAGAACTCAGGCTCAAGCTCCGTTAGAATGGCCAGAACTGCTAAAGCGAATCAACAGTTATGCAGAAAATGGACATTCGGCGGTCGATTGGCGCCTTACGAATCCCCGCTGGCAGAGCGTGGCTCTTCAAGGAGGACGTGTCAACAACACCTCGACATCCATCCAGTTGCTCGCAGACGAACTGGCTAGCGCGATCGGGCTCGAACCAGAGAAGCGGAGTCCCGCACGATCCAAAAGAGCCAGCGCCCCGAGAAGAGTCACTAGGTGACTTCGGGGCACATGAAAGGGGCACCCATGTTCTTGAATCGCGTCGAGGTATCGTTCGATGCCGCACATCGCCTTCTCGGCTACAACGGCAAGTGCGCGTCTCCACACGGCCACACATATCGTGCCGAGGTCTTTCTTTCGCGGCTGGAATTGAGTGGTCTTGACCTTGGAGTCGACTTCGGCGACATCAAGCAGCCCCTGAATCAGTGGATCGACGCTCATTGGGACCACGCGTTCCTGCTGAACGACCGCGACCAGACGCTGATCTGCGCCCTGCAAACGATTCCCGAGAGCAAACTCTACTGTTTTCCAGGGAGAAATCCTTCGGCTGAGGTCATGGCGGCTACGCTATTCCACGTCTTACAGGACAAGCTCGGCTGTGACCTACAGCGTGTCCGCATCTGGGAGGGAAACCAGTATGCCGAGTACGCCCCAGACGAGGAACGAAGTGATGTAGGAGTGCGTTCATGAAGCGAAAACTGGGTGTGATCCTGCTCTCCGGCGGTTTGGATTCCACAACTGCGGCAACCCTGGCGGTACAGGCGGGCTACGACTTGATCGCGGTCACAGTTCACTATGGACAAATCCACAGTCGAGAAATCGATGCGGCCACCCGCGTGGCCGACGCGCTCGGGCTCCGTCAGGAAGTTGTTGACGTGTCGTTCTTCCGCCAACTCGCCTGGTACTCAGCCCTTACCAATCCGGACCGGTTCGAGATTCCTGAGGGTCGAGTCCCCGAAGACATGACCGCTGACATACCGATCACGTATGTGCCGATGCGGAACACATTCCTGCTAAGCCTGGCGTCGGCCTACTTGGAGAGTCAGGTCCTCAACGTGTTGGAATTGGAAGGCGCCTCACCAGATTCCGTGGAGGCCGCGCTCTTTATCGCTGCGAATGCCATTGACTACAGCGGCTATCCGGACTGTCGGCCGGAGTTTTACGACAGCTTGGCTGAGACTCTTCGATTGGGGAGCAAGATCGGGACGCAGTACGGCGTCCCGTTCACGATCGAAACTCCACTTCTCCAAATGACGAAGGCAGATATCGTACGTCAGGCGATGTCGACTGGGGCTCCCCTCGACCGGACCTGGAGTTGCTACGAGGGCGGCGTGGCACCTTGTGCCAAGTGCGACAGTTGCCTGCTGCGGGCTAAGGGATTCGCTGAAGCGGGCGTCACCGATCCGGCACTGACGGCTGAATGACATCGCTCAAGATGGCCCGCCTGCCCTCTGGAGAACCAGAGATTTTCGCCTCCATACAAGGCGAGGGTGCTTCAGCAGGCCGGCCAAGTACGTTCGTACGCCTGTCCCTCTGCAACCTTGCGTGCACCTGGTGCGACACTAGGTACACGTGGGATTGGGAGCACTACGATCAACAGTCGGAAATCGTCCGCGTGGAGAGCGCCGAGGTTGTCGCGCGGGTCACGACGCTCGGTGTCGAAAACGTTGTCATCACGGGTGGAGAGCCGCTCTTACAGCAGAACGCGCTCTCGGAACCGGTTGAATCGCTGGTGCGCGCCGGACACAGGGTAGAATTTGAGACAAACGGAACGCTGGAGCCACAGGCCGTCCTGGCAGAGCGGGTCGCACAGTGGAATGTCTCACCAAAGCTCGCCAACTCAGACAACTTGCTGAGTCGACGCCTAGGCGATGGACCCCTGCGCTGGTTCGCCGGAACAGAGCATGCGTGGTTCAAGTTTGTGATTGATGCGCCCACTGATCTTGACGAAGTGGAGGGTCTTGTGCGCCGCTACGAAGTCCCACGCAGGCGCGTGATTCTCATGCCACAAGGCACTTCGACAACTCAACTCGACGAGCGTTCAGCTTGGCTCGCTGAGGGATGTGCGCGACGAGGTTACCGATTTTCGACCCGCCTGCACATCTTGCTTTGGGGGGATAGGCGTGGCCGATAAGGAGGACAGCGCTCCCGTAGGAGTGCGGCTGCAATGACTCATGGCTTTGATACCGCAATGCGCGTCCTCGTGGTCAGTGCCTGCTCGAAACGGAAGTTGACGGACGACTTGGCGCTTCCCACCGGCCAAGGCATACTCCCGGCGCGCGAACGATACGCCGGGCGTGCGCACATTCGCATCCGCAATGCGGTGGATCGTTGGCGGAGTAACGGCGCGGGTGAATCAGTCGCCTGGTCAATAGTCTCTGCGGGATACGGCCTCGTCGATGAGCACTCCCGGATCCCTGCCTATGAGGCAACATTCACCGGTCTTGGTGTTGGCCTGGCAGGTAAACGAGCGCTCGACTTGGGAATTCCCGCTGCCCTTCAAGACCAAATCTTGACCTATGACGTGGCGGTCTTCGTTCTACCCCTGTTGTACCTACAGGCGGTCGGGGCGCCGTTCCGTGGGCCAGGATCGCAGATGTACTTCACATCGCCTGCGTTTGGAAGACGACACCAGACCACCCTGATCGTTCCTTGCGGGACATCTCAAGCGCGAGAGTTACGCGTTGCGGCTAGGGAAGTCGCCGCTGTAAGGTTTACTGCCTTCGTTGACGATGCCATCTCCATCGGGCTTGCAAAGACGCTGCGCAAGTGGGGAAGCAAAGGTGAGGCGAAGTGAAGTTCTTCCTTCCCGATTGGGATGATCGAGTCGATCCCGGCTATGACTTCCTCACCGATCGGTTGACACTGAAGCGCAAGCCCTATGAGGACGACCTCTATGCACACGAACTGTTCGATGAACGGATCTACGACGGCATCCTTGTTTCGCGGATGGCACTTGAGCAGGCTGGACGGAAGCGCAAGCGGGTTGAAGAGGTTGGCATTCGGGAATACCTGCGGTTGCCAGCTGACCTTGAGTTGTTCGGGGACTGTGGGGCCTTCGGGTACCTCGATCAACGCGACCCAGCGTTCACGACAGAAGAAATTCTCGAATACTACGATCGACTGGGCTTCAACTACGGGGTGTCGGTTGACCACATCGTGCTACCGGAGTTCGAAGATCAGCGCGACCATCGGTACGCGCTGACGCAACGCAATGCAGACGACTTTCTGCGCATGCACCGCGACAACAAGCTCAATTTCACTCCCGTAGGTGCGGTCCAGGGTTGGGACGAACACACTTACGCGGAGGCGGCGGAATCTCTTATCGAAATGGGCTACCGGTACATCGCGGTCGGTGGTCTCGCAAGGAGCAACTCGCCGACAGTATCCCGAATCCTCAATGCTGTTTCGCAGGTGGTCGCCGCTAGGGCTGCCATCCATGTCTTTGGCGTCGCCCGGGCCTCTCTGCTGCCATTACTTCTTGACCTAGGGGTTGCAAGCGCGGACAGCGCCGCACCATTGAGGCAGGCCTGGCTTGCCGCAAAAGACAACTACTACACCGTAGATGGTGGGGCCTTTGCGGCGATTCGGATTCCCATGGCGACCAACGATCGGGGTTTGAATGGATCTCTAGTTGCTCGAAGCGGGGCAGCTTACAGCGATTTGCGGGAAGCGGAGCAGGACGCACTCAATGCAGTTCGGTCCTTCGCGCGGCGGGAACTTGGCCAACGCGAGACAATGAAGAGAATAAAAGCGTATGACTCCATGTTGGGGTCCCGGACCTATGAGCGGAGCGCTACCCAACGAGATCAACTCTACAGGGACCTCCTGCGGGGCCGTCCATGGGACCAGTGTCCATGCCAGATATGCACGGAACTTGGCGTCGAGGTAGTGATCTTCCGTGGGAACAATCGGAACAGGCGCCGAGGATTTCACAATCTGTGGGTGCTGCGGCGCCGAATCGAGAAAGCGCTCGTGGAGAAAGGTGAACGGCGCGCACAGTTTGCATGGCAACCTCGACTGGAACACTTTGAGTGGAACAAACGCCCAGACGCTCCGACACCCCCGTGACAAGACGGCGCGCGGATTCAAAGACCTAGGAACGCTCTGATCAAGGTCTCCGGTAGAGGGTTAGGATCTTGAAGGCGAGAGCCGGAGGGAGCGGATTGATGCAGGAACCGACGTTTGCCAGCCTGGAGTTCGAGCAGAAGAAGCGCCAGACGAGGCGCGAGCGGTTCCTGGAGCGGCTCGATGCACTGGTGCCCTGGACGGCGCTGGAGGCGCGGGTCGAGCCGGTCTACCCGAAGCCGGGGCGCGGACGCCGCCCCTACCCGCTGGCCGTGATGCTGCGCGTGCACTGCGTGCAGCTCTGCTACAACCTCAGCGACCCGGCGATGGAAGACCTGCTCTACGAGGCCGAGTCGGTGCGCCGCTTCTGCGGACTGAACCTCAGCAGTCCGATCCCGGACGAGTCGACGATCCTGCACTTCCGCCACCTGTTGGAGCGGCATCAACTGGGCGCGGCGCTGTTGGAGACGATCAACGCGCATCTGGCCGGCCAGGGACTGCGGCTGCAGGCGGGCACGATCGTCGACGCGAGCATCATCGCGGCGCCGTCTTCAACCAAGAACCAGGCCCGCGCGCGCGACCCGGAGATGCATCAGACCCGCAAGGGCAACGAGTGGCACTTCGGGATGAAGCTGCACATCGGGGTCGACGCCATCAGCGGGCTCACCCACAGCCTGAGCACGACCGCAGCGAACACGGCCGACGTGACCGAGGCGCATCGGCTCTTGCATGGCGCCGAGCGCGAGGCCTGGGGCGACGCCGGCTGCCGCCGGACCACCGGCTCGCGCTGCGCGAGCGTCCCTGCGGGCCAAGGTCGAGCATCCCTTCCTCTACATCAAACGTCGCTTCGGATACGACAAGGTGCGCTATCGCGGCCTAGCCAAGAACCACAACCGACTGGCGCTCTTGCTCGGCCTGACCAACCTGCTGATCGCCGAGCCGCAACTGGCCTAGCCCTGGGTGACCTGCGCCCGCCGCTCGGCTTGGCCCCCACCACGGCGCCAATCGGACCCCGAAACCGGCCCTGACCCACCGTCCCCAGACCACCACTCATCACCGTCAAGCAACCACAACCGCCCAATCAGCACGAAACACCCTCAATGACCCCTGTTCAGAGCATTCCTAGTGTCCTGAGTCGCTAATGCGATGAACAAAGGGGCACGGCGTTGATGGTTTCGTTTTGGCCGTCCGCGGTTCTCGGTGGAGGGTCATGCGTACCCAACGGGGACGTCCGACGGTGACGATCGTGCTGGCTGCGGAGGAACGAGAGACTCTGGAGCTCTGGGCGCGCCGACCGAGCAAGGTTCCGGCCCTGGCCCTCCGCAGCCGGATCGTGCTCGCGGCAGAAGCCGGGCAGGCGAATATTGGGAGCGGCGCGGCCCTTGGTTGCCATCCGGTCACAGCCGGCAAGCGGCGGCGGCGCTTTGCCAAACAGCGGCTCGTTGGTCTGAGCGACGAGCCGCGTCCCGGTGCGCCCCGCACGTTCAGCGATGATCAAGTGGAAGCGGTGAACGTCAAGACTCTAGAACAGCTACCGCGCAACACGACCCACTGGTCGCCCCACTCGATGGCCGCTGAGATGTGAATGTCGCAGACCGCAGTCTCCAGGATCTGGCGCGCCTTCTGGCTCAAGCCGCACCTGTTCGAGCAGTTCCGGCTCTCTCCCGACCCGCAGTTCATCGACAAGGTGCGCGACGTGGCCGGTCTGTACCTCAAACCCGCCCGAAGTGGCCGTCGTGCTCTGCGTGGACGAGAAGACCCAGATCCAGGCGCTCGACCGCACCGGGCCGACGCGGCCGTTGTGCCCGGCGTGCCGCGTCGCCAGACCCACGGCTACGTACGACATAGGGCCACCAATCTGTACGCCGCGCTCAACATCGCCTCGGGCCACGTAATCGCCGACCTGACTCCGCGACACCGTGCCCGCGAGTTCCGCGGCTTCCTCGACCTGATCGACGAGCAGGTGCCCAACGACCTCGCTGTGCATGTCGTCTTGGACAACGTTGCCTTCCACCTCACCGCCGAAATCCAGCGCTGGCTCCATGGTCATCCCCGCTTCACGTTTCACTTCACCCCGACCTACAGTTCCTGGATGAACCTGGTCAAGCGCTGGTTCGCGGAACTGACGACGAAATGGCTGCGGCGCGGCGCCCACTGCACCATGGCCGACCTGACCTCCGCCGTCGAGCGTTGGGTCGGCGGCTTGAACGAGAATCCGCGTCCATGCGTCTGGCACTAGACCGCTGACCAGATCCTCAACAACCTCGCCGGATATCTCAACCGTATTCCCGACTCAGGACACTAGAGGCAAATTGCTCCCAACAAGCAGGTCGACGCCCTGATGACGGTGAACGGTTCTACAATACAGATCGTCTGGAAGACCGCGACTCCACTGCTCGCCGCCTCTACCCTGGTTTTCCCTCAACCCAATATCTCGTTCTTGGGTCTCGCTTGAATCGCTCGATCTCACCGAGATGGCATCGTTTGTACTTCCGTCCTCTGCCGCAAGCGCAGGGATCATTCCTACTCAAACCCTGCATGGCGATATCGGCAAGGGAAGACAGATACTGCTGGAATCCGAGCTTGCCATGGTCGTACTCATCCCAGAGGTGCTGCCTGGAAGCCTGAATGCCGTAGCTGTCGGTGTACGCCAATCGGTAGAAGAACGGCACCACCATTTCGTCCATGAATTCCCTGAGCGTCGTGCGGCGCTCCGCCAGTAGCTGGAGGCCCAGGCAGCAAGAGCCGTTCCCGAAGAAGTGCAGATCGATGCCGTCGATGCGTTCCTGCTCGGCGATCCGCTCATGCCTTCCTTCGACCTCGTAGACATGCGGCCAGCCGTTCTGGTCGAGGGAATCCAGTTCGATCCTTATCGTGAAGGAATCGCAGAGGTACGTTTCCATGCTCGCGGTCGCATCGTCGCTGCCGATCAGTAGCTTCCCCGCTTCGCCGTCGTATGCGGCCCGCAACTCCAACTCGCCTTCGATCAGCGCTGCCTCTGAGTCGCAACCGAGGCCGGGGAATTCCGACGCCAACCACTCGAGCTCGGCTTGGCTCAGGCTGAGCCGGCCTCGAGCCGGACGAATGTCCGCGACGGCATACGGCCTGCTCGGCGCGACTATTCTCGGTGCCGTCTTCGCCACGGAATGGCTTGCCGTGGCGGTCAGGCTGCCGAACCCGCCGCCGAAGAGATCCCGCCATTTTCTGACGCTCGACTGCTCGTCTTGGTCCTCATATACCGCCCTGATTCTCGTGGCGTAGCTGGAGATCATGTCCCTGAAACGGTCGTACTTGTTCTGATCCCAGTGCCGCGTGAAGGTCTCGCTTGGCAGAACGGGATTACGGATATCGGGCATGATCGGATGAGACTGGAGATATCTGTCGAGCCGGGTGATCACGGTCAACTGCGCATCGGGAATGGTCTTGAAGTCTGTGTCGTCTTCCCAGTCGTGGACCGTGCTGCCAATCAGCGTGGTGAGCAGGATCGACGGTGCCGTGAAGGACTTCTTGTGGTCCCTCAGGTACTTCAGCAACCGTGTGACGAGTTTGAGATTGCCGTTGGTGATCCTGTTCTTCTGGTTGAACCAGTCGCGGTATCCGTTACCGTCCGTTGGCTCGAACCCGTTGGTCTTGCGGTTGCAGATGAAGTGGCTGCCGTTGAGGGTGATGCAGGGAATTAAGTCGATATTGAAATCGTCCGCACAATTGACGGTGATGCACCTGGTCTTCCTCTGAGCTATGTCGGCATAGTTGCCGTTGTCCTTGAGACACTGGTACACGTCGTCGATGTAGTCCTTCGCTGACTTGGTCTCATCGAACTCCAAGTAGACGAGGCGGTCCACGTCGAACTCGTCGCTGTCTTTGACCGGTCTGATAGTTGTGCGGAGGGCGTATGAGCCTTGCCTCTCGGTCGTCTCGAACCCGACCAGATGCTGTGCCAGGTAATCGCTGACGGCCTTGTCGCTCCTCTTCAACCGCTCGTATCGAGTAGGGTTGAGATTCACGTGCCCGCTCATGAACTGACGGAAGTCGTCGACTCGCCTTGTCATTGGTCGTTGTCCAAACTGGTCAAGATCGTGTCGCCGTACTGGCTGAAATCCAGGTCGGCTAGCGCTTTGAGGGTCTGCAGGTGCGTCGTGTCATCCAGACTCCAGGACTGAATCTCTGGGTCGAGCCGTATGTGGCGATCGCCAAGCAGCAGCTTTGCCATGTTGGTTGACGCCTGAGACTGCAGGCCCAGCACGTAGCTGACCAGCTTTTCGCCGCCCCAGCCGGTCAGCAAACCCCAGGATCTGCCCTTAGAGAAGAAGCTGGTAGCGCGCCCGGTTCCGAGAGAGAGCACGCGGATCTGGCCGAGTGGTCGGCCGAACTTGGACAACGCCTCGGTGAGCGCAATTATCGTGGGGTTGTTGGCCCAGAGTCCACCGTCTGCGAGGAGGTATTCGCCGACCTGTCTGGGGTTGAAGTATGTTGGCGCGGCGCAGGACGCCAAGATTGCGTCTCTCAGTCGAACATCACTGTCCCGCAGGTAGGGACCGCCCAAGTCCTTCAGGTACCGAGACTTGAAGACATGCACCTTGCCGGTCGAAATGTCCGAGCTCGTGATCATCAGAGGGGTTGCGATCTCGCCCATGGTGACTGGAGGCAGGTATTCGCCGATTGCGCTGTGGAGAGGTTCTGTCGAGTAGCGGCTGCGCAGGAAGGGAGAGCAGCTAACCCTTTTCCTCTTGAAGATGCGGCCGGCCTGACTCTCGAAGAGTTCGACGACAGTCCGCATCGGGATGGCCGTCGCCGCGGCGCCCGCCAAGATTGACCCGGTGCTGGTTCCTGCGATGAGATCGAAGCGGTGACTCACGGGTAACCTGAGCACGTCTTCCATTTTGGCGAGTACGTGCGCGGCATAGACCCCTCTGATACCGCCCCCGTCTAACGCTAGAATCCTGAACGAGTCGTTGCGTCGCGTCATGAGCCAATCGTTCTCCGATTCGCTGCCGGTCGTCGGCCGAGCATCCACGAAGGTTCTTCCCCTGTTCTCCCTGGGGCAGATCGCAGCGGGAATCCGGTGCTTCCGGCACAATCCAGAGGACGAGCCAGATCGAGAGGTTTACACATACCGATAGTGTACCATGGTTTGTAAACCAGATGGAGGAACTCCCATGTTCAGCGAACGTCTCAAACTCGCCCGAAGACGCAGCGGCCTGTCGTTACGCGCACTGTCCTCGGTCGCAGGAGGCATCGTCTCCGCCCAAGCAATCGGCAAGTACGAGCGGGGAGAGATGATGCCGAGTTCGACCGTGACGATCGCCCTCGCGCAAGCCCTCGACGTACCCATCAGCTATCTCTTGAGTCCGACGAGAATCTCGTTGGACTCGGTCGAGTTCAGAAAGCCGACCTCAACCAAGGTTCGGGAGCGCGCGTCAGTGGAGGCAGAGGTCCTCGATCACGTGGACCGCTACCTGCAGGTCGAGGAGATCCTGGGAGTCGACACCTCCCGGCATGACGAACCGGATGGGGCTCCCTATCCAATCGCCTCTGCGGCAGAGGCGGAAGCGGCAGCCCACCGACTTCGCGACGCATGGAATCTTGGCGGCGGCCCGATCCCGGACATGCCTGAGTTGCTAGAGGAACGCGGCATTAAGGTGTTCAGGCTGGATCTGCCTGGTTCAGTAGATGGCCTCAGTTGCCGAGTGCGTCAAGCGGACGGAGACGATGTTCCTGCTGTGGTCTACTCGACCGACACTTCCCTCGAACGAGAACGATTCACGATCGCGCACGAATTGGGTCATATGGTGATGGACCTCCCGTCCTCGGTGGACAAGGAGCGAGCCTGTCAGCGCTTTGCCGGTGCCTTCCTAGCGCCCGCAGAGGAGTTGGTTCGCGAACTCGGACGCCACCGGCACAACTTCGGATTCGCTGAGCTCATCGAGATCAAGCACATGTTCGGCATCAGCGCCGCCGCGCTCGTCATGCGGATGCGGGACCTGCGGATCATTACGGATAGCACCGTAGCCGCCATCTTCGACGGCATTGGAAGCAGTTGGAGAACCGATGAACCAGCTCCACTAAAGGGAACCGAGAGCCATTCACGGTTCCGGCGCCTGTGTCTCAGAGCTCTCGCAGAGAATGAGATTTCGCAATCCAAGGCTGCGGAACTGCTGAGGCTCAAGGTCAGCGAGATCGAGAAGATCATGGCCGGCTCGAACGTCTAGGTGAACCGATGAAGGTCCTGGTCAGCGACAGTTCCATCCTGATCGAGTTCTCGAAGCGAGAAATACTGCACACGATGTTCGAACTGGAGTATCAGTTCGCCGTGCCCGACCTGCTGTTCCACGAGGAACTGATTGACCTCGGCTCCTACAGCCGACAAGACCTGCTGGGTTTCGGACTGAGGGTGGAAGCGCTGAGTACGGACGGCGTGGCGACGGCCGTTGCCTACCAAGCCGAACGAGCAGCGCTCAGCCTCGTAGACGCATTTGCGCTCACACTTGCCGGAATTCATAGATGGCCCATCCTGACCGAAGACAGGACCATGCGTCGCTTCGCAGAGTCGAAGAGCATTTCGCACTTGGACGCGCTCTGGATCGTCGACAGGATGCTTGTCGCGGGTGTGCTGCCTGGTACTCAAGCCTTGGTCGCGTTGGATGCGATGCTCAACGATCCGAGGTGCCCCTTGCCCAAACCTGAATTGGCCAGACGCATAGGGCATCTTCGAGATTGAGTTGTTACAGGGCGATCGAGTGGCGCAAGAGGATGTTGCCAAGCAATCTCCGAGCCGTTTTCCCTGATGCGGAAGACCACCGAGGAGCCATTGGGATGGAGTGAGGCTGCTTGACCGGAAATCGCCCTCTCGCCGCTTTGCTCGCCACATCGCTTGCGCCGCTCAATACGCACCCCACCATTCTGGACTAAATCGAAAGCCGTCGAGTTGACGTTCGCACTAGAACTCTGATCAACTTGTTACAGCGACGCCAGCTTGCAGTCGGCGACTGACAGGAAGGCTTGTGGCCCCGTCGAGGCGCTTGGGACAAATGCTCTTCTATCGACCGCGTAGGGCCTGTCGGAGCAGGGTCAGATTAGGCCTAGGACCGAGTCTTCCAGCCAGATCCAGGTGTTCCATTGGCACAAACCCTTCCTCGCTCGCCATTCGCACTCACCACGTCTTTCGGCGTCGTCCGGCCACCAACTCAACACCTCTGCCAGGACTTCACGCGTCCCTGACTCAGCAGCCTGCCAAGTTGCTCGAATCAGATGAACCTCACTTGATGGCGCTGGTCTCGCCGATCTTCAGGCTCTCGGTTCGTGAGCGAGCCAAGGGTTGCAACTTGAGCAACAAGCCCCAGGGCAGCACCATCTCGCTCTCCCCAAGCGGACGTAAGCGGCAGGACGGTCTCAACTGTCCGACCGAAAGAACTCGAAGCCCTTCAAAATCAGTGACATCGCAGAGAACAAGGGCGCTACCACAGCGAGTGCACGGAGACGGCTGGTCGTTCTCGCACGAAGCCCATCTCTCGGATGGGCGTCAAACTCAGATTCGAACATCTCCACCGCAACTCTGGCTGCGCCGTCTGCTTCGTTGATTCCCCGACTTAGCTTTGTCAGGCTCAACTTGTGAATAGCGTCATCGTATGTAAACGGGAAGAACGACTCTGGATCTGATGCCATCTCTTGATGGAGCAGGACTGCGCCGTTACCGTCATCGCTAAGAGCGCCCAAGGGCAGATCCACGGGAAAGACGGGCTTTTCTCGTCCAATCATCTCTTCTGCTGTCGAGTACGTTCCTTTGCCACCACCGATAGCGAGCATGGCGTCGGAAATCTCGACCTGCCTATTCCGGTACTCACCACCCGTAAACAAGTGACTCTGGATGTATTGCAGGTTTGCGACGTTCCTCTGAACTAGATTCCGCAGGACCTGCAGATTCGCATCTTCGATCTTCCGTTCCTCGGCCGTGTCGGACATCACGATCCGGACGTAGATACGGGGCGGTTTTGTCGTACGTTCCGCATATCGCTCTACCTCTCTCAGCACGACCCAATCGAAGATGTGGGGTGTTCCACGATCGTCCTTCGTCCCCTCCTCGTCCCCAGCAAGTACAACGACTCCACCGCCACGGTCGAGGATCTCTCTGGTGAATGACTGCACGAATCCGATAGCGAGGTCGAGTGTGTCCGGAGAGCAATCTTTGCTCGCACTTCCTGCGATCAGAATGAAGCGCCCATTCATGGTCCGTCCCTCTCTGGGAATGGTTACTGGCGGAACAGGTTATCGAGATCCCGATGACTTCGGCATGCATCGAGGCTGCGCCTCATCCGTCTCAGATTCTCCGCTGCCCGCCGTCGCTCAGTGCTCCCAGCTGATCCGAGGTATCCGTCGACGAAACGGGATTGACCCGTCGAATCTCTGATCGGCTGTAGCACGGCACTGGCGGCATGCGTCAAGAATCTGCGGAGCATGCTCTGCAGATCGCGTGGACCCTGATAGCTCTGGAAAGCGTCAATCGCGAGCGACTCAATGTGATAGCCACTAAGCCGTCCGCGGTCGCTCTGAACAGATCGCCTAGCTAGCGTCTTTACCAGCTTGATGGTGGGAACCACCCGTCCGCCGTTGGATTGATTCACGTTCGTGAGTTTCCGAGCGAAGCGCTCGGGATGGAGTATGCGGCTCCAACCGGCACCACCGGGCATCGGGATGCGGATACCCGTCCGGCTCTTGATCGAGGGAAGCACCTGGACTTCGTGTCGATCCGAGTACTGGATAGTCACTGCCATAGAGCCGACCGACACGGTGGTGCTAGGCAGCCGCTCTCTGATTGATCTGGCCATGCGCTGTAGTGCATCACTCGGCGACTGTTCGGACAGAGCCGATCCCTCAATCACCATGAGTACGTCGATGTCACTGAGACCATCAACGTATGTGTGTCGACCGACCGATCCGCCAAACAGCGGGCGGACCAGTTCATCGAACTCCGATTCCAGAGCCTTGCGCAAGACGTCGATGTGGCGAGCGATGCTCGCGACATCCCGATCGTTATAGTCGCGGAGTCGCTGCCTCAGGTACTCGTTGATCTCGGCTTCTGGGAGGGGCGGTCTGACCGAACTCAAGCGGCGTGGTGAGCTACCTGCCATCGTCTGCACCTTGCGTTCGAACCTCAGCGCCGCAGATCTTGGCGATCCTTGCAGCTCTTCGCGCCGCTGGGAATTCGAGACACAGCACTTCTAACGAGCCGTGTTCGGCATAGGATCTCATCGACTGCTGGAGCAGATAGAGGACCGACAAGTTGTTGGTCGATTCCTTGAGCCACAGTTCCTGGTCAGGGACCCCCCAGTTCTCTTCCTCGTACGCTGCTTCGTCGATCGGAATCGTGTTCTTGCTTCGGTAAGCCGTCCGCAACCAATCGAGTCCATCAAAGATATCGGCGCCGCAGAAGAAGTAGGTGAGCACCTCAATCGGACTGATCGCGCCAAACACGTGTATCGGAAGGCTCAGCCCGGCATCAGTCAGAATGTGACGGAGCAAGACGATCGAGCGACAGCGGTCTGTTAGCGACGTCCCGACTTCTCGCGCGGTGACCCCGATTGCATCGAACTCGCCCAGATCAGACGTTACGGTCGCGAGCCGCGGAACATTGACGAGTTCGTCCGAGGATTCCGGTTTGACGAGAAAGTCAAAGGCGTGGCCTTGTGCTCGCTCCTGATCGAGGCGTGCGCCATCGAGTTGTCCGTGTATGTCGGTACGCCGGTCAAAGTTGACCACCAGAACATTCGCTGACTCGTCCGCCTGATTCAGGATCTGGTGTAATCGCGGAACCGACCAGAGTTGAACAGGCGAGTCGTGTCTCGAGGCTGAGTTGCCGATCAGTTGGTCCTGTGCCTCGTAGCCCCCGCTGTCGAGGACTACGACGTTGGTCGCGAGCAACGCATCCGGAGATAGGTGACCCTGGTCAATGTCCCAAGCGCTGATCAGACACACGCCAAACAGCCTGTCGGCCATCTCTGAGAAGACTGCTCCGACCTCCGGGAATCCGCGGCTGGAGAACGAGGGCACAAGCAGGGGTGTTCGCACGTCCAGCGTCGCTACGTTGCGGGCGCCGGCGTGCGGTGTCTCACACTGAGTCAAGGAGCCGCCTATCCAGGCAAGAGGGGCACTGGCGGCATGCCGGGGCATTCCCCGTCTCGCAGCTGTAGGTAAGTTCGAAGGGAAGGCCGGACTTCATGGCAGCCTCGATGATGTCCGACTTGGATTCCGCCAGGAATGGAGCCGAGAGAGCGACGGCCCCGCCTGAGTATCCATCGAGCAATCTCGTCACGTGGCGCGTGAACAGAGGTGTTGTGTCGTAGTACTCGGAGAGCGCGTGAATGCCGATCGCGACTTCGAGTGGCCTTTTGTGCGTCGTTGCTGCAGCCAGCAGAACCAGCACCGCGTTCCGACCGAAGATCTCGCCGCCTGAAGAAACCAGGTTCGCCGCGATCTGAAGCCTTCTTACGCAGACTCCGTAGTGGCTGGCGACTAGCTGAGCCGCGTCCCACTCAGTTCGCGCGGCAGCCTGTCCATAGTCAATGAAAATGGCAGACACCTCCGCGCCGCTCGCAACGCGCTGCGCCAAGATGGTCGAGGAGTCGATCCCTCCACTCAGCAGAACTAAGGTGTGACGCTTCATCCGTGACCCATCTTCGCTGCTCCCTCTTGCTGGCGAGGCCAATTCCTTTCGAGCGAGGACAGCCTACCAATCTCTCAACCACCTTCATCGAGCCGCGCTTTCGTTCGCAACTCGCCCATTACCCTTCCGCCAACTGTTCGCGCCACTGGAGCTACTCACTCGACCCTCCTCTGCCCTCCGGGAAGGCCTCCACCCAGATCACGGCTGGAAACTTGATTCCGAGTCTGTCTGAACAGTTCGGCTTGGTACAGAGCATCATGGAGAGCATTGTGATCGCCCGTCTCATCGATCCCGAAGGCTTCCGCCATGCCGCTCGATGTGGATTCTGTCCAGGCCACTCCACTAGCGCCCATGTAGTACGCCTTGATGTCGAGCGCTGTGAAACCAAAGGGGTTTTCTCCCACGAACTGGTGGAAGTAGTAGTTGACAAACGACCAGTCAAACGGGGCATTGAGTCCCACGAACACGAGCCGATCAGCGGAGCTGCGGTTTGCTTCAAGCCACGTGGCGAACCGGGTCATGGCTTGCTCTGCGGCCAGTCCTGTTCGCTCCAACTCCTGCAGGGACAGACCAGTGACCTTCAACGCCGCAGGATCAGCATTGGTGTTCAGCGGCTGGAGATAGCAGAGAAACGTCCTTTCGGGGGCATCAATCAGGCACGCGCCAATCGCAAGGAGGCTGTACTCACCAGGGATTGGCCCAGCGGTCTCGATATCGACCGACACGAACAGATCACGCCCGTTTGTCATGGGATGAGCGGTTCGGGAGGCACAAGCGGTGGACGCGACTCGATGGCCCCCCAGTGCTCTCGGAACCTGCGACGCCGCTCCTCGACACCTCCGATGGCCTGCCAATGCAGTGCGGCAAAGGTCGTGAGATCGAACGGATGAGGTTCACCTTCACGCAATGTCATTATCACCGGCAGGCCACGGCCGAGTGCATAACCGAGCTCCAGAAAGCAGTTCGGACGTGAACCAGTGATGTCCGCAACAACCACTCGGCTGCGGTGCAGCTTGGCGAATATGTCCTGATCGATTCGGGCATGCTCAAACGGCTGATGTCCATCGACCACGACCAACCGATAACCAAGTTCGCCCTCCACAATCGGCTGGACCACCGTATCGAAGAATTCCTGCGCATCCTCATAGTTGGGATTCTGAGGATCGAGGAGTCGGATAACGAACGCTTGCGGCGGATCGAGTGCTTCGAGCAGTGCCAGAATCTGCTCTACGCGCTCAGCGACTGGTGTGCGTGTGGTGAAATTGATGCGATTGATCCAGTTGTGCGCACTCAACACGCCACCCACCTTGAACAGGCCCGCCGTTTCGGCCGAAGATAGGCCTCTGTTGAACAGCTTGAGCGCTCCCTGGTCAGGATTAGTCACAGGACAATTCAGTGGAGCAACCGGCTTGCCCGCCTCGTGGTAGAGGTTCGCAAGGAACTGGACTCCCTCAGCGCCTCCAACTGCGATGAGGATGTCGCCAAAGCGGGCTTGAGCCTCCATCCGCTTGCTGTTCATGTTCCAGTGGGACACGTTTTCGATCTGCACGTGAGCTGTGCCTCGGAGATCGTCCCAAAGTGTCTGGTACTGCGCGGGGATCTGCTGCTCATTCTTGTGGTGTTGCACGCCGACCGCCAGCGGGTCCACGGCACTGTCGGGTCGCTTGTGAAAGTGCTTCTACAGAGTGCGCCAAACCAGCCAATCGAAGCAGACGGGCTGCTTATCCTCATCTCGCACCGGCTCAGCGTCAACCGGTAAAACGAAGGTCGCGCCATGTTCCATCAACTGGAGAACGAGCGTTTCCACCAACTCGCGGGCTTGGTCGACATCGCTAGCTTTCGCGACGTCTGGATCCCGAGCGACCGATCCCGCGATATGGATGCGGCGACCGAACAATGGCGAGCGATTGGGCATCAGCGATCCTCCATCACTGGTGACGGTTCCAAACTTGAGGCCGCAGATCGAAGATCGTCGAAGCAAATGGCGCGGTCGGGAAAGGCCTGTGCCAGGGCGGCGGGGTACAATCGCGTCCGGATATCGGATTAGGTCCACTCAGGAGCCTCGCAGTTGGGTCCAGTCAACGTGACCAACTCACCGATCTGCTCCGCAGTCAGGTCGAGGGCGCCTAAATCCATTCTGAACAACTGACGGCGCTCATCAGCCGAGGGGCGTCGAAACGTTTCGACAATGGCCGCGCGCCTCAGCAAGGCGGCGTCGAGAGCGTTCATGCGATTGGTGCAGAGGAAGACTACGATGCGGCCGCCGGCCCGGCGCAGTGCGTCGATGCCCTGAATCAGAGTGTTCACAGCCACCTTGTCCTCGTGATGGCTGTGCTCCTGCGACCGAGACGCGGCGAGTGAGTCGCCTTCGTCGATGATCAAGATGGCGCGACGGCGTTTGCCGGCGGACATCGTCACACGCTGAAACGCTTCTGTAAGCAGGGAGCCCATCTCCCCAACCTTGCCGCTGCCTCGTACCCGATTGCTCAGCTTGAACAACACCGAATCTTCGGTGTGCGATTCGGTCACCAAGCGGTTCGCGATGCACTCCGCTGTCGCTGTCTTACCTGTTCCTACGTCCCCGTGAAAGATCACCAGCGGATACTGCTCCAGGATTAGGTCGCAGATGGCCAGGCGTCCGCCGTAGTACTGACGGTTCCACGCCTCGATTTGGTCGACATTCAACAGGAGCCGTAGTTGATTCCGAACCCTCGAGTACCGAGTGTCGAAGCCTAGCAGTGTCTTCTCTCTGTTGTTCAGGTCCTCGTCCGGCAGGACAACCTCCGCGTCGAAGATGCTGTTCTCGTTCACAAACCAAAGTCCGTTCGCTGCAAACCCCACCCGTTGCTTGCGTAGTCGCGACCGGCGACCTGCTTGAGTGTGAAATGGCTGGTGTCCTCAGATGTCGGCACCCACTCGACCTTGAGATGCTTTCGCATGGACTCCCTGGCGTCGCCGTCGTAGCTCGATGTGTAGAACAGGACGATCCGAAGATGCGGCGCTGACACGCGACGCCACAGCACCCCGCCCGGCCGGCTTGTCGTCAATTCGCCGGCCGACGTATTGACGACGTAGGTCACGGCAGTGACCTCTATCCCGCAGCTCAACAACGTGATGTCCACTTTGCGCAGGAATCCTGCCTTCGCCAGGGCTTCCACGTCGTGAGCATAATCTCGCGCCTCTGCTTCGGTGATTGCGCCAGTGCTGCTCGCGATCATCACCATGTCAGCCGTGAATCTCCGAACTACCTTCTCAATGTCTACCGTCGTGTACGTCTGGGTGGCCGTTGTCGTTTCTGTGTAGCTCATCGTTATTCCTCGACTTTGAACCGTGGGCCAAAGAGTTCTTTCCAAAGGTCGTAGTCGTCCTCGACCGACGCGAAACTCGCCGTTTCCCATGCCTCTTTTGCCGTTGCGACAATCTCCTGCCTCTCTGCCTCGGTGATTCTCGCGGCGACGTTGTTGAAGCTATACACCGGATCGATGATCACGACCGGCTCAGAGAAGCTGCCGAGAGGTGGCTGGTTCTCCGGAAAGGCAATGATGTCCTTCAGCCCGGACTGCGCGATGTAGAGCAAGAACCGCCGGAAGCGCTCGTCGATTGTTCCGGTCTGGCCTTCACAATCAAGCAGGTACGCCATGATCAGCTCGACTGAGAAGGACTTGAGCGGTTTCAACTCGGCGTGATTCCTCCAGCGTTTCGCCAAGCGCACGAGTGTCCGGAAGTCCGAGTCCGTCGTCTTGCGGTCGCGGACGAATTGGATCTGGCATGGCGCGCACGTCAATATTGCACTGCCGTCGCTGAGATCGAATTGCCAGCCGTAGTCAGAACCTGCTTCAGTCTGAATGACCGGAACGATGTCCACGCTCAAGCCAGTTCCAATGAACGTGACAGTCGCCGCTTTCCGCTGAAGCTCGAAGTCCTCCACTTTCTTGTTCGGGTAGACCTCCAAGAGCAGGGAGTAGATTGCGTCATTCAGTTCTTGCAGCGTTTCATCTCCGATCGTTCGCCCAGAAATGTAGAAGACCACATCAACATCCACCGGATCGGAAGTGGTCTTCCTGAGAATCGTGAACTTCGCGAACGACCCGGACTTCACCACTTTGGTGATCTCGATCTCGGTCTTCTCTTGCAATGAGCGACTGAGTTCTGCAATCAGCCGATCGACTTGGGCGTGGTACTCGGCTCGTTTGTCTGCCGGTAAGCGCAAGACGTGCGAGTCGTAGTAGCGAAGCTGGGTATTCGTCAGTGTCATCTGGACGTGTCCTTCGCGGAACAAGGGCGAACCGCATAGATTGCCTTCGTCGGCAAGCCTTGGTGGCCCCTGCTCAGTTGAACGTTTGGCGGCCATGCATCGGCTGACTACCAATCTGGAGGAATTGGTGTGCCTTCGATTTGACCTTCGCTACGCGGTTCAAGGGGCTTTCGCAGGGAGCAGCGCCTTACGACAGGTCGGCGCAGAGACTGTTCGACGACCACGTCCCTAAAGGACTCAGCCCGAAGAACAATCAGGCCAATGCTCATGGGCAGCGCCCCTGAGACAGCGTTGCCCCATACTTTGCCCGACGCGAAGCTCGGACAACCGGAACGGCGGGACTAGCCGATCCGTTCCGGTGCCCTGAACACCTTGGTCGTCCGTACAACGATTCTCGCCATGTCGCTCCTCCTCCCCAGGGCAGGGTTTCCATGCGACCGAGACCCTGACCTGACTCAATTGTCGCCTCCTGGGCAAGATCCGCAATACCGAGTAAGCGGTTTAAACAAACTTTAAACGTTCGACGTCACTGGAACGGGAGATGGTCCTCCCCTGTTCGGTATCGCAGGCGGTCACTCTCGCATGGCTCCCTGCCGCGCCTTCCTCAGCATGACTGAGGCCGGCATCACCTTCTTTGGCCGCTTCGCGGCCTCCCTCTGAACCCTCCGACGGGAGCCTGACTCAATGGAGATTCCCTCCACCCCGTCTATAGGCTTGAACAACGCTTTTCGGCGAACTGGCAGTGGAGCCCTGCCAGCGTGAAACACTCGTTGCGGTCTGCGAACAGGTTCTAGTCCAGTTGCCAACGGTGGATCTGGCTGCGCCATGGGCGCGACTGCCGGGGGACGTGATCTCAGGCGCTTGCGGACGGGGATTGGATTTTGCGCCTCATGCCGCGCCCTCGGAGATCGCCCAGCCCAGGTGAACTTGCTGCTCTCCGGGGCGTCCAATCGCTCCGACAGCGCCCCGATTTCGGTTGCCTGCGCTGCGACGATTGCACGGAGCTGTTCGACCTGAGGTTCTGGCGGTGGGTCGTCGGTTGGAGCCACGGACTCGGGCTCGGAAGTGAACGCGCCACGCGCAGGGCAGGCGGTCCCTGATTAACGGCTCAAGCCCCAGTTGCGGCAAGGCGATGGCATTCCCCGATCATACCGAGCAGTCCTGTACCTAAGTGCATTCACAAGCGTCATCCTTTGACAGCAGGCAGGCCGACATGCCCCTCGCCGCATGGCAACGTCATCCCGTCCTACGCGAAGAGCAATCCGGCGACGCCAACCGCCTCACGAAACGTGGCGCGCAGCCCAGGTAAGGGGACTTGAACCCAGAGGGGATTGGTGGGCTCCCGAGATTTTGAGTTGCTGGCTAAAGCGCAACTTCCCAGGAAAAAGTTCGCAGTACGGTATCGTTAGGGGTGCCAGTTCCTGTTCAGGCTAACGATGCAACAGGTTGAGCAGGAGTTAGCTCGCCTGCACTACTGAAGTGGTAGATTTGCACGCATCTGGCGAACACCTGAGCGAGTGAGGGATCGTGTGACGGACCACTTCTATCTGCGAGGCCGTTGGGTACCCCGCGAGGTAGCTGAGCAAGCGCTGGATCTGTTCGACAGTGAGGTTGGACTAGATCGCGCAATCGCAGACGCGGCGAAGGATCGCGGCCATGGGCAAGAGGAGCCATTGTCCATGCAGCAAGTCAGCGATGCTCGTTTGACGATGGTGAGGGGACCGCAGATGACGCCGGAAGAGCGCGAAGCTGGAATCAAGCGGGCTCAAGAGCTGGTTGCGAAGTACGTACCGAGAGATGTGTCATTGGTGGATGAGTTGATTGCCGATCGAAGAGCCGAAGCGGCACGTGAGTGAGTGGGTCTTGGACGCCTCGGCGTTGATGGCAATCATCAATGAAGAGCGGGGCGCAAACATCGTCCGCAGCGCATTGGAGGATGGGGCGGCGATCAGCGCTGTCAATCTGTCTGAAATAGTCGCCAAACTGATTGACTATGGAATGCCGACAGACGACATTCTTGCAGCGTTGTCGGGGATCGATTTCGCAGTGGAGAGCCTTTCTGAGGATGATGGGCTTACAGCAGGTTTCCTCCGTCTCAAGACACGGGAAGCAGGGCTTTCGCTTGGGGACCGATCGTGCCTTGCACTGGGATTCCGATTGGGGCTTCCCGTCTTGACCGCGGATCGTCCATGGTTGAGAGTGCCTCCACTTCAAGGGGTTGATATCAGGTGCATCCGCTGACTCATGCCTGTGCGATACCTTGCAGGGAATCTGAGTTGATAACCGGTGTTGGGAGCGGATGATGTTTATTGGCTGGTTCACCGAGCGGCCGTACCAGGATCCCGAAGCATCGTGGTGGGGTCGCACCGGACGTCGTTTGACCGACCTGGACTCATCCAACGACGAGTACGATCCTGTGCTCGGCGCCAATCTGTATCACCGCTATCTCGACGAGGCGGTGGCAGCCGAAGAGGCCGGCTTCGACGGCGTGATTCTGAACGAGCATCACTCGACGCCGTTCTGCATGGGATCGGTGCTCAACGTCGAGGCGGCGATTCTTGCCCGGATCACACAGCACGTCAAGATTTGCCTGCTTGGCAACATTCTGCCGATCTGGGAAGATCCGCTCTGGTTGGCCGAAACCCTGGCCGAGATCGATATGATCTCGGGCGGTCGGCTGATCACCGGCTGGGTGCGTGGCACCGGTCGCGAGTCGTTGGCCCACAACTCGCAGTCCCCATACAACTGGGAGCGCTACCAGGAAGCGCACGACCTAGTGGTCAAGGCCTGGACCGATGCCGGCCCGTTTCGTTGGGAGGGCGAGCACTACGACTATCGCTACGTGAACCCGTGGTCGAAGCCGCTCCAGCGTCCGCATCCGCCGATCTGGATTCCCGGAGCGGTCTCTCAGCGCACCGTCGCCTGGGCCGCCGAGCATCGATATCCCTACGTGATGCTGGCGACGCGGCTCGCCCCGACGCGCGACTCGTTCGCCTACTACGACAAGATTGCGGCAGAGTTCGGCTACGAGGCTGGGCCTCAGCATCGCGGGTACCTGTGGAAGGTCCATGTTGACGAAACCGAGGAAAAGGCCGAAGAGGTCGGTCGCAAGTACCTGACCGGTCCGGGCAACATCTTCCTTGAGGGCTCACGCGGCGACGTTAAGCGCCACATCCAGAATCTGCCCGGAATGATCGACCGGCGTCGCTTGCTACCGACAGCAGGCGTGCGGCATGTCGAGGAGTCTCGTGGGACCAGCGAAGTGAATCCCGACGACTACAAGCGGCTCCAGCTCGACGCCGCTGAAGGCTTCGTCGACACCGATGACACCTACCGAGGGCTCGAGGAGTCGTACAGCATCATTTCCGGCACGCCGGAGACGGTGATCCCCAAGATTCGGCACGTGCTCGAGTACCTGCGCCCAGGCAGTATCTGTTTCTGGGACGGCGACGGATCGATGACGCACGAGGACTCGATGCGCTCGTTGCGGCTCATGGGCGAAGAGGTCCTGCCGGCAGTCCGTGAGATGGCCAAGGAGCTTGATCTACCGGGACCCTTCGACCTGCCTGAGGGTTCGGATCCGGTCGGTATCTCGCCGGCGGCAATGTCCACTATCTAGAACCACTGCTGTTCGCACATCAGTACGGGTGTACTAGTTGGCGCAGTTGTCGCCATGGACATGAGCTTCGAATCGCGGCCGAGGCTGATTGATCGGCTGCGGTTGTTTCAGGTCGTTCGTCGACGCTTTGGCGAGGAAGACGCTGAGGCGTTCGTTGCAGCATTCCAAGATGAGTTTTCTCCTGTGGCAACGAAGGATGATCTGAGAGAGCTGTCCCAAAAGGTTTCAGCAGATATGGCAGCCCTTCACGGAGAGATGAGAACTGAAATCAACGCTGCGATGGTGAAGATGATCGGAGCCACTGCGCTCATCGCCGGTATCGCGCTGGCCATTGCTCGCCTTACCTGACGCTTACTGAGGCGGGTGGTAAGGCGCCGAGCCAGGAGCGCTATTCGAGTTCCTGAACGAAGCCGAAACGGGCTAGGTGCTCCCGTTCGACAACCACTGACGTTCTCACTTCTTATGGTTTGCTGCGGCTTGACCTACTGATCCTTCCGGACAGTTCTGTTGGCTTCACGGCCCTGCATTTGTTGTGCCTGCGTAAAGCGCCGGTTCGGCGGGTAACGCACCGGTTGCTTGCGCTCTGGTTCAGGACGCAAAGTGCAAGCAGTGCTTGTCGAGAGGACGGATTGATGCAGGTCGCAACCGGTAGGCGACGACTCGTGGTGGTGTTGATCGCTGTGTCGCTGGCAGTGTTGTCTGCGCTGTTTGTGACCCTGACTGCCTCAGCGCAAGAGAGCGCAACGCATCGATTCTTCGGTTTCTCGGGCGACGTAACCATCGACGGCGAGGCGTTGCTGCCAGGCGATGAGATTGTCGGTTTCATGGACGGCGTCGAAATCGGTCGATCCACGGTCAATTCTGCTGGCGCATGGATCCTGGATGTCGATGCCTCGCTACTTGAAACCAATCCCTGCGAGATGATGTTTGTTATTCGTGGTCTGAGTGTCCATCAGAGCTGGGACACCTGTCCGCTCAGGGTTAGGCTCGCGCTCGTTCGACCACAAGCGTCAGCTGATTCAGGAACCGAGTCAGGGAACGGCTCGGCGGGCCGCGCCGCTGACGACAGTGCATCTACGACGTCCGAGGGTGCAACTGACGCTCTTGAAGCGGATGAAACGGACAGTCTCGCGGGAGACGACGAGCAGGATGCCCAGTCTTCGCAGGAGCGAGAAATCGTACGTCCTGCAGCGCCGAGGACTGGCACCGGCGGCGCACTCGGTGTTGGTGAAGAAACGAATTGGCCGCGCGCGGCGGCGGTTACCGCGCTCCTGACCTTTGCTGCTGCCGTAGTCGCCCTGCTGATCGCTCGGCGAACTGACGGGGCCGCGTAGTGGATCGATGTCCTGTCGCCGACATTCGATCGGCTGCGGGAAGGACGGCAATTCTAGACAAAAGGCGAGTCCGCACCGGCCAGACGAGCGATTGAGAAAGGACCAGGTGATGCCAGCAGTTGGCACGTGGCGTCACGTGATCACGGCAACGTTGCTGTTGCTGGGCCTTGTCCTGTTGATCCTGGGTGTGCGCGTGATTCGCGCGCAAGAAGACTCGCAGACCGAGCGTCAACCCTCGCCCGACCACTACTACTACCAATTCTTTGGCTACGCCGCCGATGTGACCATTGATGGCGAGCCACTTCAAGTCGGCGACTCGATCACTCCGATCCTCAATGGCAACGCAGTGACGCCGGCAGTGGTTGCCGAGAATGGCTTTTTTCTCACGTTCAAGCATCTCTACCAGGAACCCCCGATCGGCGAGTGCCAGGTCGTCTACGAGATTCACAGCCAACAGCGTGCGGTCACGGTGACGACTGAGGAATTCGCGTACGCACGCGGTTGCGGCGACATCCAGGTAGCAGTCGCGATCGCTACGACGACCGGGGGAAGCTCCAATGGAGCCCAGGCTGAAGCAGTGTCCGAGCCGGGGTCCATAGATGGGAGCGACGACAGCGTTGGAAGTAGTCAGCCTGAAGCTGCCAACGGGTCAACCGAAGAGGTACTGAGCGACTCGCTGGAGGACGACACGCTGGAGGACGACGCGACCGCGCCAACCTCAGACTCGGAGCATGAAGACGGGATCGACGAGGCTGACCATGCTGACGATGATGACAGCGGCGTTCAGGCCGAAGCGCCGGAGACATCCTCCGGGGTTCAACGACCAGATGCTCCCAGGACCGGCACTGGCGGCGTCTACGTCCGAGAAACAACGGCCAACTGGCCAGTTGTGGCTGGTGTATTGGCCCTGCTGGTCTTCGCTATCGGTCTAATGACCGTGATGGTTAAACGCCGGACCGACGAATCACCTCACTAACAAACCAACTGGCTACCTCGTGATGCAAACAAATGACGAACTGACGGGAAGCAACATGAGACTGTTTCGAGGGGAAGGGCGCGTTCTACGTAGAGTCGTTGTTGTCATGGTTCTGGCAATCGTCATGTTCGTCGTTGGCGGAGAGACTGTTGCATCACAGAGCAACCAGTTCTTGTTGTGTTCCGGTCCGGGAGAGACAAAGCGAGCCGACGGCACGGCCGCAATCGCGGGTGACTACATCATCGTGGTCAATTCGAGAAACTTCGAGGCGATTCTTGACTCCAACGACCAGGTACCTGAAGACACGGTGACCGAGGAAAACGTCACGAGCAGCGGCGGTTCCTACGTGCGCGACGATCTGAGCTGGGGGATGTACATTCCCGCCGGATACGTCTACGAGGAGGCAGGGACGGCCACTTGCGTCATCAATCTGAAGGTGATGATGCGGGAGAAGGGGCAGGATTACTTCAAAGAAGCGGTCGTGGAGTTTGACCCATTGCCTCCGTGCCAGGGTCGGCTCTGGCTGAACACCAGCCGGCCAACCGGTACGCCGGCTGAAGTATGTCCACAGGGAGCGCCAGCAACCACATCGAGCACCGACACGGTGGGCAATGAGGGAACCAACTCCGGCGATACCACGCAGACGGTCAATCCGGTCAGTCCCTCCGAACCGGAGGACAATGTCGAGGTAGACGATACCGAGGAAGATGAGCCGGACAACAACGAAGGTGGCAGCGTCAGTGGCGGCGGCAATGGCGGTGGCAGTGGTGGAGGCAACGGCAGCGGTAACGGCGGTGGCAATGGCGGCGGCAGTGGTGGAGGCACCGGCAGTGGTAACGACGGTGGCAATATAGACGAAACGGACCCTGATGACGTTGACTCTGGCGAGCAATCAGGTAGCTCGAACGATCAGAGTAACGATCAACAGCCAGGCACCGACGACAAGACGAAGTCCGGCGAAACGTCTGACGATGACCCGAAAGATGACGGCAAGGACTCAGATTCGGGCGACCTGCTAGAGGCTTCCGATGAGGATTCGGAAACGAGCGACGTGGACGAAGGAGACGACTTGCTTGAGGATGACGATGCCTCCGACAGTTCCGGAGAGGCCAGCGCTCCTTCGGCAGAATCGAGTCAACAAACTGTCAGGCCAGACGCGCCAAGGACAGGTACCGGTGGGATCGCTGCACAGAGCGGCAATAGCTACTGGCTGGTTCTGATCGGCGTCGCTTCGGTACTGACGGCGGTCGTGGGAGTCTTAATCGTGAATCGACGCTTCGTTCGAAGCGCGCAGCATGCTGTTGGGAGGGCGTTTACCGGCAAACGGAGGGACCATGAGGACTCCCTACGATGAGTCCGCTCCTGCTGGCACCCAAGCTCTGGCTACGCGCCGCCATGTTGGCGGCGCTGGGCGTCCTGGTGCTGTTCCTGGGCATTGAGTTCTCGAGTGCTCAGCAGACGGACTACAGCGATTGGGAGTTGCTGATCTGTTCTCATCCTGGAGCCTCTGTTCACCCGGACGGTTCCTTGCTGGATGGGGATTCAAGCACGGGCGACTCGATTTACATCCATCCCACCCATGGTGACTACACCGAGTCGATTTCCACAGGCGGTGTCTGGCCGAATCGTGGCTGGGGCTCATACATCTACTGGAGCTCGCTGCTGGTTGAGCACAACGACGGCACCTGCTCGTTGCGAGCCAGTTTCCGGATTGCCAAGTGGGGCGAGGCTGCCCAAACGGCCCGAGCTTCATATCAGCCGTGTCCGGTCGAGGTTCCGGTGCTGACCGACGATCCAAATCACGAGGACTACTCGGTCGGCCGGACTGACTCAGGTACCCGGATTCGCAGCATCCGCGTCTGGCTGAATCGCGACATGGTTGCAGATGAGCTGAGCATCCCATGCGATGCCGAGGATCCCTCCGCATTGCTGCCGGGACAGGATCCGCCCAGCGATGACGCTTCGTCGGACAGCGGCAGCGGCAATAGCAATGTGGACGACGGTGGGAACAGTGTGAGTGGGGAAGATGCGAACGCAGCAGAGCCTGTCAACGGCGGCGGACAGACACCCACGGTCAACAACGCGCCAAACCCTACACGGACCAATACGAACCCAACGCCAACTCAGACGAACAACAATCAGGCATCGACGACAACCGAATCGAACCAGGCGGGATCTGACATTAGCCCGAACCAGTCTTCTGTCAGCAACACGAGCGATGAAGATGGCGAGGACACCGGCGCCTCGACAACAGGTGTCTCGGAGGAGACGTCTGGCAACGATGCCCTGGAGGATGACGTGTCGGAAGACCTTCTTGAAGATGCGGGATCTTCAGAGACCGCATGGGTCAAGCCCGACGAGCGCGCGGAGTCGCAGGAACAGACACAGATTGCCAGGCCACGCGCGCCGAGGACCGGCACAGGCGGTGCCGCGGCCGAATCGTCTGACCGCGAGGGAGCTATCGCATTGACTGCGTTTGTCGCTGCGGTGGCAGTGATTGGAATCGTCTCGCTGACCTTGTATCGACGACGCGGCAAGCCTCAGAGTCAATGAAGGCGGGGCCCTCCGGCGAGCGGTCACCAAGTCATGAGATTCCCAGAGACGAAGTTCACACTGCGACAGCGGTGGACAGCGGCCGTAGTTGCGACGGCGGCGCTGGTCGTCGCGGTGTTGTTCGCATTTGGCGGGATTCTGACCGTCCGGGGACAGTCCGTGGAACGGATCGCAGTGGACTGGTGTTCACACCCCGGCGCGTCCCGGACCTACACCGGAGCGCTGCTTGACGGCAGTGGAAATGATCGGCACGAAGTGTGGGTCTACGCCACGATTCCGGGGGCCGAAGGACCGGTGAATGAAGCAGCGGCGAGATCTGACCGGAGTTGGAGATTGAACTCCCTCTGGTCCACCCTCATCACCGATGAGAACGACAGACCAATCACGAAGTCGGGAAGTTCGTTTGGCGTCAGAGATGAGCAAGATCAATTCGTGCCCATCGATCTGGACTCGGACGGGTTTCTGCCATGCAAGCTCAATGCGCGCTTCGCAATCAAGGATCCCGGAGCTGGCGGATCTGTTCGAACAGCAAGCGCCCAGTTTGGGCGATGCGTCCCAACTGACGATCCACTCGCGGAGATTTCGGTCCGGGTGTGGCTGAATCGGAGCATGAAGGCCGAACATGCCAACACGCCATGCAGCACCATTGTCGATGACGAGCAAGAACTGACCAATCCTCCGCCGCCAACAACCACAATCGGAGGTGGAGTCGGTGGAGGTTCGACGAGCAGCGAAACGACTGTCGTGGACGACGAAGTCGAAGATGGTCAGCAGGACAGGCATGAAGACGACCAGGATGACGATCAGGATGACGATCAGAACAAGGGCGACGAAGACGACCAGAGTACGAGTCAGGACGGCGATCAGGGAGACGAACAGGACGACGGCGACAAAGACGACAAGAGTGCGAGTCAGGATGGCGATCAGGAAGACGAACAGCAGGTCAGTAGCGAGAACGGCGTAGAGACGACCGACGGCGATGACACGAGCAGCGAAACGGCGGACACCGACTCGACCGATGGCCAGACGGCAACAGACGACGAGAGTAGCCAGTCGGATGAGGCGACGGACTCGAAGGATCAGGATTCCGACGACACACTCGAGGCTGATGATGACGTTGTTCAGTCTGAGGCGACTGAACAGGAGGCGACGACCACCGACCAAGCGAGTTCACAGGCTGAGACAGCATCTGAACAGGAATCGGACGACGCGCAGGATCCTGTAAGACCAGATGCGCCAAAGACGGGGACCGGCGGCACGCTGAGCGAACAAGCTGGCTCGCAGTGGGAGGTCGTGCTGGGCGCCTCGTTGGGTTTGTCTGTCCTGGCAGCCACAGTTCTGTTGAAGGGCGTCCGGCGCAGACGCCGGGCAGTCGCTGAATCGGGAAGTGGGGATGATCCGCCTCGGTAGCGCCTGTTAGCTCGGTTCCAGTGTCGCGATCCTCTGCAGCCTGGTCAGCAGAACGTGACGCTGGCCAGCCTGGTTGTTCTCTTCTTGGCATGGATCCGGCGTGGCAACGGCGCGTGACCGAAGCCCTGTTAGACTGACCCGTAAGTGTGTAGAAACTGAATGTCGATCAGAGGAACTGAGCGCCCATGCTACTGGTGAGCCGCAAAGAGCAAGAGAGCCCCGAAGCTCTCATCCGCCGCTTCAACAAAATGGTGCAGCGCGACGGCGTGCTGCAGGAGTCGCGGCGGCGTCGCCGGTTTATCAGCAATCGCGAGAAGCAACGACAGGCCGAGCGCCGCGCCGCGCGCCGGCGCCGTCGAGCGATGGTCAAGGTGCGCCGTCCGAGGATGCCCCGCTAGCGGTAGGTGTAGCCAGCGTTCGGGTTCGCTGGCGTTCCTTCTAGGTTCCGCTTTACTGACTGCTGACGAAGGCCTGACCGGGCCTTGATGTCGCTGCGTACCCTCGACCGTGAGTATGTGAGTAACGCGGAAGGGAGTGATCGGCGATGTCCCTCAATGACAGCACCGACCGCACCGTGTTGGTAGTCGACGACGAGGCGAATATCCGCGAGTTGTGCTCGCTCTATCTCGAGCAGGAGGGGTTTGGCGTGATCACGGCCGACGATGGCGTCTCGGCCCTAGCCGTCGCTCGTGCGGAGTCGCCCGATCTGATTGTGCTCGACCTGATGCTGCCAAAGAAATCGGGCTATGAAGTGACTCGCGAGCTCCGTTCCGACGCGAGTGCGATCCGAGATGTGCCGATCCTGATGCTGACCGCACGCTCGGAGGATGTGGACCGGATTGTTGGTCTGGAGCTCGGCGCGGACGACTACCTGGGCAAGCCGTTTCATCCTCGCGAGCTCACGGCGCGCGTCAAGGCGATCCTGCGCCGCGCTGCCGCGGGGCCGGGTCGTGTCAACGCAGGCCCTGGAATGCGCGGCCAGTTCGAGGTCGGTCCGTTGTGTGTCGATTGGGATCGGCGTGAGGCGACGCTGTCAGGCCGGTCGTTGAAGCTGCGCAACAAGGAATTCGAGCTGCTCAAACAACTCGCGGAGTACCGCGGCATCGTCCTGACTCGAGAGCAACTCCTGGAACAAGTCTGGGGCTACGAGTACTTCGGAGAGACACGAACGGTTGACGTTCACGTCAACCAACTACGCCGTAAGCTCGCGCCGGACGGCGGCGATCCGGGCGTCGCCATCGAGACGGTGCGGGGTGTCGGGTACAAGCTGGTGGAAACGAGCGCACGACAAACTGGCTGACTTGCACGCAGGTTCTCTCCGATTTGCTCCCCTTCCAGCGCCTGATGCATATCCTCCGATTCCCCTCTCCCCCCCTGCGGGGGGAGATGTCACAGAGTGACGGAGGGGGGCGGCTGTCGACTACCAGATAGGGCCAACAGGCAGGGAACCCCCCTCTGCCTTCGGCATCTCCCCCGCAAGGGGGGAGAAGGGGAGTTTTGCATCGGTCTCTTCCATGGGGAGCAAAGAAGACGACCGATGGGATAGCGCGTCAAGATAGAGGTGACGACATTGCGCCGTGGCTACGGTCTGAGGTTGTTTGCCGGGTTTGCCGGACTGGTGCTGGTGATGGTGATCGTGCCTGGCGTGGTGTTTGCATCGCTGTTTGGCGGGTACCGCGAAGACATTGACCGCTCGGAGTTGCGAACCGCGGGCAATGCGCTGAGAGTCGAGATCGCTCGCATTCTGCGCAGCGCCGCGGCGATTGACCGGAACCAAATCGTCACACTGATCCGCGAGCAGGCGGAACACGCTGGATTGATCGTGATCCTGGCAGACGGTGATGGGCGCGTGATCGAGGGATTTGCGCCGGCTCGCGGGCTGAAGGACGACTACCTGGGCGTGCAATACTCCGTGATTGTCGAAAAAGGCAATGCTGCTGAGTGGTTCGACTCCAAGTTGTACATCGGCGGCGACTGGCGGCCGATGCTAGTCCGGGTCCTCGTAAGACCCTCAGATGGCGCGCAAGGAGATCGTGGTCTGTTGATGGCGGTCACCTTCGGCGATGATCACCGACTCGGTTCAATCGATGACCTGATCGGGCGGCTCGTGGTCGCCGGACTCGCCGGACTGGCGGTGGCTGTTGTGTTGGCGATGATCATGTCGCGGCAACTGATGCGTCCGTTGGAAGCGTTGACCGGCGTGGTGCGCCAGTTCGGGCCGGACCGCTACGACACCCGCGCTTCAGAGTCCGGTCCGTCGCAGGTGCGTGACCTTGCCAGGGCATTCAATGCGATGGCTGAGCGAGTCTCGGACAACGAACGGGCGATGCGTAGCTTCATTGCCGACGTCTCGCACGAGCTGCGCACGCCGTTGACCTCGATCCGCGGTTTCGTCGAGGCGCTGCGCGACGGCACAGTGACGGACCCGGAGCGGCGTGCATCGTCGTTGGAGGTCGTGCATCAGGAGACGCAGCGGATGCTGCGAATGATTGAGCAGTTGCTGGATCTGTCGCGTCTGGAAGCCGGCGAATATCGGCTGGAGCCGTCGCGGATCGACCTGGAAGAACTGTTCGGACACATCGAGGCGATGTTCGGCGGTCGGGCCGACGAGTCAGGCGTCGTCCTGCGGACGGAGATTGAGGCAGGCACTCCTACGATTGAAGCCGACTACGACCGCCTGGTCCAGGTGCTGAACAACCTGATGGACAACGCGTTGCGCCATACGTCCGAAGGCTCAGTGACGATGGCGGCGAGATCTGTCGATGATGGCATCGAGATCAGGGTCGAGGACAGCGGCGAGGGTATTGCGGCTGAAGACCTGGGCAAGTTGTTCGATCGGTTCTGGCAGCCAGAGTCGCGCAGCGGTCCCGGAGCCGGCCTGGGCCTGGCCATCAGTCGGGAGATCGTGAGAGCGCATGGCGGCCGCATCGGGGCTGAGAGCACGGTCGGTGTTGGCACGACGATCACGGTGTGGCTGCCGATGCGTCCTGCGGAGTCCTCATTGGCGACGTAAGTCAGTCTCATCTTCCCCGCACCCCCCTTGCGGGGGGAGCTGCCGAAGGCTGAGGGGGGGGGTCGGCTAGGGCACGACAGGTGATATCTGGCGTAAGGAGGTTGCGCTGCCCTCCCTCTGGCACTCCGTGCCCTCTCCCCCGCAGGGGGGAGAGGGGATCCGATCCCCTCAAGGCGAAGGTCGAGGAGGTTGCGATAACTTGATCAGCGCTGTCAACGACTAGGCGATCGATTCATGCTGTACTTCCGACCGATTCTTGGGATTGTCCTGATCATTGGCTTGGCCTGGGCGCTGAGTGAGAATCGGCGGGTGTTTCCTCGTCGGACGGTTGTCGCTGGTTTGCTGGTTCAGCTTGGGCTAGCGGCGATCGTGCCTGAGCGGCGCGCCGAACTGGCTCAGCTTGGGCTGAAATCGATTCTCGCCGGGACCATGGCGACCTGCATGACCGGCGCGATTGCGGGATTGCTGTTCTGGTAGTCGGGTTCACAACAGCGCCTGCGATACGCTGCCAGCCATGGATCCTCTGCAGCAATTGACCCTCGTTGCGGCCGCGATGACTCGTGACGCGCTGATCGGCGATGGCGCATCGGACGTGTCGTTCGAGCCACCGAGTTCCGGCGCCTCGCAGACGAAATTCAGCGCCAACGGCGCGACCGGGACCCTGGCGGTTGGCCCATTGTTTGATCTCTCCGCCTTACAGGGCGACGGCGAGACGCTGTCGCGTAAGGTCGGACTCGAGGAGCGACTGCACGCGTACGGCGCGCGCGATGTCGTGGTCTGGGTGCCGCCGGGAGCATCCATTCCCGCTGACGCCGATCAGGCGGCCGGTCAGGTGGCGGACGCAGCTCGCGAGTTGGAGCTTGGCCAGAAAGGCGAGGTCGCGTTCAAAGTCGATATCGCGATCCGCAAGACGGGCAGCGAGGGCTCATACATGAGCGTGCTCGGCGGTCTCTCGCAGCAATGGGCGCGATTCACCAATCAGGTGATGGGCGAGTATCAACTCGACGCGTCGAGCATCTTCCGCCTGCCCGAGGACGAGCAGCAGATCACGCAGATGGTCGATTTCCTTGTGCTGGTCGCCAACGGCATTCGCAACGACGGAACAACGCAGACGGTCAAGGGCGACGATACCTGGCGAATCCAGAGGCTGGAAGGCGTCGAGGAGCCGATTGTATTGTGCTCACCGCCCAGCTCGGCGATTGATGGCCGTGCCGTGCGCCGGCTGATGCGGCGCTCGTTGAGGGAAGCCGAGGAGTCAATCGGCGGGGCCAGCGGATTCCGGATCGCGGCGATGCTGACCTTGGCCAACAGCCTCGATCGGGAGCTGGTCACGACGGCGCTGCGCGGGATTGATCCACTGCTGCTCGCGGGATGGGATTACATGCCGTTGCTGGTCGATGGTCAGACGAAGTCACTGTTGGAGCCGTCGCCGCCTTTGGGGTAGAGAGTTACGGGGTGGGTCGTTCCCCTCTCCCCCCCTCGCGGGGGGAGATGCCGAAGGCAGAGGGGGGGTCCGCTTTTCGGGAGCCCAATCTGGTCGTCGCCAGCCGACCCCCCCTCTGTCACTCCGTGACATCTCCCCCCGCAAGGGGGGGAGAGGGGAATCGGAGGATATGCATCAGTCTCTTGCAGGGAGAGCTGCCGAAGAGCCTGCCCCCGATTTGAACGGGGGCTGAGGGGGTCCCTCCCCTGTTGGCCCCGTTGGCTACGCGAAACTCGCTATCTCTGCGGAACACGAGAGTGATATGCCTCAATCGTTCCTGCAAACATCTCAACACTCATCCCGACACTACGAGTCGTCCCGTCGCGACTGCCCCTGCGCTGCCACAGCCGCTGCTGCTTCGGCCGCTGCTTCCTCACCCGCCAGATAGCGACGCTCGACAACCTTGAGCTCGCCGTTGAGCGTGTAGGCGAGCGGCATGCCTGTGGGGATGTTGAGTCCTGTGATCTTTTCGTCCGAGATCGATTCCAGGTGCTTCACAATCGCACGAATACTGTTTCCATGCGCTGCCACCAATAGTCGCTGACCACTCTGCAGCGCCGGCGTGATCTCGTGCTCCCAGCAGGGAAGCACGCGTTCCAACGTGAGCTTCAACGATTCTGCAGCCGGCAACGCCGCGGTTGGTATGCCCTCGTATCTGCGATCGAATCTCGGATGGTCGGGATGATCTTCGTCCAGTGTCGGCGGCGGGATGTCGTACGACCGACGCCAGATCTGAACCTGATCATCACCATGCTTCGCCGCAGTCTCGGCCTTGTTCAATCCCTGGAGACCGCCGTAGTGGCGCTCGTTCAGCCGCCAGTCCCGATATACCGGCAACCACGGCGCATCAATCTCATCCAGAATGATCCAGAGCGTGTGAATCGCACGCTGCAACACCGAGGTCCAGGCAGCGTCGAACTCGATGCCGGCGTCGCGGATCTGTTGGCCGGCGCTGTGTGCCTCCGCGATGCCCTGGTCGGTCAGATCGACATCGATCCAGCCGGTAAATCGGTTCTCGCGGTTCCACACGCTTTGCCCGTGACGCACAAACACCAGGTTGGGAGCAGAACTGCCGTCTGACATGTCCACAGGCTACCCTGCGTTTGCTGTAGCGAACCCTGGGAGGAAGCCGAGTGAGTGACGCTGAGCGTTCGTCTGACACCGTGTTTGGCGCGATCGTGCGAGGTGAAATTCCTGCCGACATCGTCTACGAAGACGATCAGTGTCTCGCCTTTCGCGACCTCAATCCGCAAGCGCCGTCGCATGTGCTGGTCATTCCCCGCGCCGCCATCTCGGGTCTGCAAGAAGCCGATCAAGCCGACCCGGCACTGCTCGGACACTTGCTGCAGGCCGCTCAGACAGTCGCCCGCCAGGAAGGTCTGGAAGCGGATGGCTGGAGAGTCGTGGTCAATGTCGGCGAGAACGCCGGTCAGACCGTTGCCCATTTGCATTTGCACGTGTTGGGAGGACGCAAACTGTCCTGGCCGCCGGGCTGAGGCGCAAGGCTCCCACATGGATGCCCACATGGATGCATTGTTAGACGTTCGCGAGTTGGACAAACACTTCGGCGGACTGCGCGCCTGCGATCAGGCGACATTCCAGGTCGAGCAAGGCAAGATCGCTGGAATGATCGGTCCCAACGGCGCAGGCAAAACCACGGCCTTCAACTGCGTGGCCGGTTTTCTCAAGCCCGATGGCGGTCAGGTCCATTTCGGCGGCGAAGAAGTCACTGGTCTTCCAGCACACCGAATGTTCGACAAGGGCCTCGTGCGAACGTTCCAGATCCCACAAGAGCTGGACACAATGACCGTCCTCGAAAACCTCATGCTGGCCGGTGAACATCAGTCGGGCGAGGCGGCGTGGCGAAACTGGCTCTTGCCCCGCAAGGTGCGCCTCGAGGAGCAACAACTCGAGGCTCGAGCGCATGAGGTGCTGGAGCAGACCCAACTCGGCCATCAGGCCTACATCCGAGCCGGCGCACTCTCCGGCGGACAACGAAAGCTGCTCGAACTCGCCCGCGCGCTGATGGCCGAACCACGCATGATCCTGCTCGACGAGCCTGGCGCCGGAGTCAATCCCGCCCTGGTGCGCCGTCTGGCCGAACACATCCGAGAGCTGCGCGAGCGGCTGGGCCTCACGTTCCTGATCATTGAGCACAATCTCGACTTCGTCCGCCAGCTCTGCGATCCGGTCATCGTCATGGCCCAGGGCCAGGTCCTCGATGTGGGAACTCCCGACGAGGTCCTCTCCAACCCCGAGGTACAGGCCGCCTACCTGAGCGGACAGCGCACATGACCGAGCGCCAGCCGTTGCTCCAGGTCAAGGAATTCTTCGGTGGCTACGTCGACGGCATCGACATCATTCACGATGTCGCGCTCGATCTCTACCGCGATGAAATCCTGACCATCATTGGACCCAATGGTGCCGGAAAGTCGACGCTGCTCAAAGCCATCGTCGGCGCCTTGCCGTACGAACGAGGAACTCGCTCGTTCCAGGGCGAAGACGTGAGCGGATGGTCAACGCCCAGGATGATCGCTGCCGGAGTCGGCTACGTACCCCAGGTCGACAACATCTTCACCTCGATGTCGATCACGGAAAATCTGGAGATGGGCGGCTACATGCGCAAGGAGGGCCTGCGCGAGCGGATCGCCGAGGTCCTGGCCATGTTTCCCGACCTCGAGGGCCGTCCCCGAGAGCGGGCCAGCCGCTTATCCGGTGGACAGCGACAGATGCTGGCCATGGCCCGAGCACTGATGCTCGACCCGATCATGCTCTGCCTCGACGAACCGACGGCGGCGCTATCGCCTGCAGCACGAGGAGAATTGCTAGGCCGTATCTACCGCATCCATATGTCTGGCGTCGGCATCCTGATGGTCGAGCAGAATGCGACGGAAGCACTGGTCTGGTCTGACCGTGGGGTGGTCATGGTCGATGGCGAAAAAGCGTTGGAAGGCACTGGCACCGACATGCTGACCAGCCCAGAAGTTGGTCGGGCATTCCTTGGACAAGCGGAAGGAGAGGGCGAGGGATTCACGATCGAGGAGGGGAGCCACTCATAGAGATCGCGCAGCTCATCACGATCGGGATCATCGTCGGCTCGATCATCGCGCTGGGCGCGATGGGTCTGACGCTGATCTTTGGCGTGCTCGGAATCGCCGACTTCGCGCACGGCGACAAGATGGGTTGGGGCATGTTCCTGGCCTTCTTCATCGTCTCGTCGGAGGGAGCCAACCTGGGCTTCGCCGGTGGACGATTCGGTTCGCTGTCGTTCGGTTGGGGGCTGATCGTCGGGCTCTTGGTGGCGATGATTGGCGTCGCGCTGATCTCGGTCGTGCTGGAGCGGCTGGTCTTCCGCCGACTCCGAGTCACGGGCGGTGGCTTCTTTGTCTTCGCGATCGCCTCGCTGGGCATGTCGATCATGCTGCGCGCGGTGGTCCAACTGATCTGGGGACCCTCGAACTTCCGCTACACGCCAGGCATCCACCCGGCCATCGAAATCCTCGGCGGGATCAAGGTCAAGCCTGACCAGTTTTTCATCGTCGGAATCACGGTGCTGGCAGCGGTGCTGCTCTATTGGCTGCTTTACCGGACTCGATTCGGCAAGGCCATGCGAGCCACGTCCGATAATCCCGGTCTGGCCGAAGCATCGGGTATCGACACCGACCGCATCCGCACCGGTACCTGGATCGTCGCCGGCATCCTCGGCGCGCTGGCCGGAGTCATGCTCGGACTGCAGGCCGAAGTCCGTTTCGACGCCGGGTTCCGCCTGCTGTTGCCGCTGTTCGCCGCCGTCATCCTGGGTGGCATTGGCAACCCGTGGGGAGCACTGGTCGGAGGTCTCACGGTTGGAATCGCTCAGGAGCTCTCAACCCAGTGGATCAACACCGGCCTCAAACCCGGCGTTCCCTTCGTGATCGTGATTGTCGTACTGCTGTTGCGACCTCGCGGCCTCTTCGGACAAGTGCGGTAGGGGCGGTCCGAAATGGAACAGCTCTTCGTCACGCTGGTCACCTTCGACGGAGCAGTCAACTGGACGGTCGGCTTCCTCACTACGGTCGCGATCTTCGCCATCCTGGCCCTCGCGCTGAATATCCAGTGGAGCGTGGGCATCCTCAACTTCGGAGTCGCCGCCTTCTTCATGGTCGGCGCATATGTCTCTGCGGTGCTGACCTTACCCGCGCCGGAAGGCCTGGAAGCTTACGTCGCCGGCTGGAGCATTCCCATTCCGATCGGCTGGATATTCGCTGCCATCGCTGGAGGCGTCCTGGCAATCCTGCTTGGCATTCCCACGCTTCGCCTGCGAGACGACTTCCTCGCCATCGCCACCATCGGGGTTGCAGCGATCCTGCGCAGCGTCGCCAATTCGGTCGAAGGACTGGTCAATCGCAGCCGTGGACTCAATGGCATTGATGGATTCCTGCAAAACGAAGTCCAGGGGCCTGACTACCGCTGGGTCGAACTTGCCACTGCGCTCGTCGTCCTGATTGCCGTTTACTGGCTCGTCACCCGGGCGACCGCTTCGCCCTGGGGCAGAGCGCTCCGGGCGATCCGCGATAACGAGGACACGGCCAAGGCATCGGGCAAGAACACCGTCCGCTTCCGCATGGGCGCATTCATCCTCGGAGCCATGCTCATGGGTCTGGCTGGGGCTATCTATGCCCACCGCAGCGGAACGATATCGCCGCTGACCTTCTCTGACTTGCTGGGCACCTTCTTCGTCTGGACGATGTTGATCGTCGGCGGCAGCGGCAATCACCGAGGCGCCGTGCTCGGCGCGGTCGTCGTCGGCTTCTTCTGGTTTGGCACGCCGCTGATCCAGGAGAGCCTGCCCGACTGGTTAGGCAGCCGCGTCTTCCAGGTGAGACAACTTCTCATTGGACTACTGATCGTCGTGTTCCTGCTCTGGCGGCCACAGGGACTCCTGGCCGAGCAGGATCGAGTCAGCCGTTTCGTTTCCCGAGGCCCCGACGATCATCACAGCAACAATGACAGTTCCGTCTGGCAACGGCTCAGAAGCACAGTCACGCGCTAGGGCTCACTCAAAAGCGTTGCTCAGTCAACGAGGGAAATCTCGTCCCAGTGTCAAGCACGGGGCATCGGAAGCATGCGCATGTTCACTTGAGTGCGATCCGCCGCCGCCGATCCCGCTCTTTCCCCGCTTCCCCTTGCATTCTCCAATCTGCAAGTGTCATGACTGTCATACCTGCGCTCCACTTCCGTCATACCCGCGCTTGACGCGGGTATCTCGCGCCTCCAGAAACGGACGACTATTCAGCACTCAGCGAGATTGCCGCGACCGAGCGCGGCAATGACGGGAGGGGGGGATTTGCGTATCGGTCGCTTGCCGCCGATTACTTACTCAGGTCTACTTCGGTCCGACGGATGACGTCGATCCCACCTTCGGAGTCAAACTGCCAGACCCCGATCGCGAACCTCAGCAGATCTCCGTGATCGTCCCAATCCAGGCTTGACACCGCGCCCGTGTAGTCGATGGCCTGTCCATCAGCCAACGCACTCAGAGCCTGGCTCAGACTCGCGGCAGTGACGGCGATACCATCCCCGCTACTGATCTGCCTCAACTGGTCGCGGATCGCTGCACCGTCCGTCGATTGAGCAGCCTGCGCCGCCAGCGCAGCTGCAATCGTCGCGTCGTAGACAGAGGGAACGAACGTGATGTTGGCAGACGGTGGCTGACCCCACATTTCAGTGAAGCCTTCGATGAAAAATCGGGTCGACTCGTTGTGCTCGCCGAAGGAAGGTGCGGTGCCGGTCAGCCCCGTCGCAACCTCGCTACCCAGGGCGTTGAACAAGTGGGGGCTCTGGCCGCAGTTGCCGAGCAGGAACTGGTCGAACAGGCCACTCTCCAGAGACTCCGAGATGACAGTGGCGCTCTCCTTCCAGCATCCCAGAACGACCAACAAGGTCGCCTCCTCTTCAGCCGTCCGCTGAATCTCGGGCAGGAATGTCTCCGCGTTCACGTGATCAAGCGGTAGAGACAGCGCCTCACCGGCAAAAGCCTCTACTACCTCATCCGCCAGGCCCTGACCATAAGCGTCGTCGCGATAGAGCACACCGATTCGTTCGTGTCCTCGCTCTGCCGCCAGGTTGGCGAGAATGGCGCCCTCTCCAGCGCCATCAGAGGGCGTCGTTCGGAAGAAGAAGTCGCCCGGATCAGCAATGGTCAACTCGGGAGACGAACCGGACGGAGTGATGGTCGGGATTTGCAACGGATTGGAAATCTCCCTGGAGATGATCAGCGATGAGGAGCTGAACGTCGGGCCAATGAGCACATGAACTCCGTCCTCCTCAATCAGTCGGCTCGCCGAAGCCACGATGAACTGCTGGTCGAGGTTGAAATCTGCAATCACGCCAATGACCGGACGGCCGAAAACGCCTCCCGCTCTGTTGATGTCGGCGATGGCGAGTTTGAATGCCTGCCGCCGTTCAACCGGTGAACCGTGAATGGTCTGCAACATCGCAATCTTCAGGGGCCCAGGACCGAGCGCAGTCTCGATCGCGGGTAATGGCGAACTGCGGTACCAGCGTTCAATATCCGCGTCGACCGGCAGGAATCGCGCGTCGGGCAGGACCTGATCGCTCCAGCCATCTACCTCGCGTCGCTGAAGTGCAACCTCGGTGCGTCCGTCGTCCAGCTTGCGCACGGTGATTCGGACATCACCCGATTTGTCAGAACCGTCAGAGCTTGAATTGGAGTGACCCTCTGCATCCACAACCTGCCAGATGGCCCAGATTGCCGACACCAACACCATCAGGCCCGCCATCGCCAAGATGACGGGCCGAACGCGATTGAACTCCAAGGTGCTGTTCCTTTCGATGTTGAATCTGACCTGCGATGACGAATGCGCCTACGGCGCTTCGTAGGCGACGATCTCCACTTCCTCGAAATTGCCATCCTCGGTGTAGCGCCAGATGCTACTGAACCCAGACGACAAGTCGCCGTGTTCGTCCCACTCCATGGCCGTGGCTGCACCGACGTAGTCCACGTCGCCACCATCGGCGAGCGTCTTCAGACCATCCGCTACCGATTCGGGACTCGCGATCACCTCATCGCCAGGTGCAGAGGCAATGGTTCGGAGCTGATCACGGATTGCCGCCCCGTCACCAGATCCAGCGGCTTGGGCAGCCAACGCCAGCGCGATTGTGGCGTCGTAGGTCTCCTTTACGTAAGGAATGGCCGGCGGCACTCCGTACTCATCAATGAATGCGGCAAGCCAGGCTTCGGCCGACTCGCTGTCGGTCGCCGACGCAGGCCCCGCGCCGTACATGCCAGCGAGGTGCTCGGCGCCGATTGTTTCCACGAGTTGCAGACTCTGAGCGCCATTACTGAACACGAACTGGCCATAGAGACCCTGTTCGATTGCCTCACGAATCATGACTTCTGCTTCGGGAACGAAGGTCACAACCATCAAGGCTTGCGCACCTTCGGCAACAGACTGCTGCAGCTCGGCAATGTAACTCGTCTGAGTCGGGTCGATTGCAATGCTGACAATCTCACCCTCCCAGGCTTCCTCGAATGCAGTTGCATACCCCTGACCCCAGGCGTCGTTGCGGTAGATCAGGCCAACATTGTCGAATCCACGGTCGGCGGCGACCTGAGCCATGATCGGTCCTTGTGCGGCATCAGACAGGGTCGAGCGGAAGAGGAAGTCGTCGTCCTCAGCCAATGTCAGCTGCGGCGACGTGGCCGATGGACTGACCATCGGAATCCCCGCGGGCGCGGTGATGTCTGTCACGGCCAGGGTGATACTGCTGGCGGTGCAGCAGACGAATGCGTGAATCCTCTCGACCTCAACCAGACGGCGGGCCTCTTCAGTCGCAATCGTTGGATCCAGCGTCGAGTCAGTGACGAGCGGTTCAACAGGTTGTCCCCAAACACCGCCGGCAGCATTGATGTGTTTGATCGCCAGATCAAAGCCCTTACGCATCTCATTGCCGTATTCGGCCAGACCGCCGGTGAAATCAAGCATCAAGCCAATCTTGAACGGTTCAGATGGGTCGTCAGCCTGTGCAATCGGCTCGGATTGATCGGCCTGATCGCTTTGTGCTTGTGCGGCGCTTGATTGATCCTGTTGTTGCGCTTCATCGTCGGAGCAGGCGGAGACGAGACCCATAACCATCAGAGCCGCGGCCAATAGCAGAACGGATTTGAAGCGTGTCATTGCAGTCACAACCTTTCCCACGCGGTGTTTGGTTGGGAAAGCTAGCGGGTTGCTATCGAGATGACCTATCGGCTAGTAAAGCAGGATTCAATGGCCGTTGATATTGGATAACTCATGGGGCAGACGTAGCACGGATTGATCACTCCCCATAGGGAATCACACCAGTGTCCTCGATTGTCCCGTCAGATGTAAACTTCCAGATACCGACATATCCCCTGGCAAGATCCCCGTGCTCATCCCATTCAAGCGACTGCGCCGCGCCCTCGTAGTCCAGATCTTCGCCTTGTCTTGCTGCCTCAAGACCAAGCCTGATGCTGCCCACGTCGGCAAGCACGACCTGGCCTGGAGCAGCCCCAACTCTACGTAGCTGATCTCGGATCGCGGCGCCATCGGTCGACTGCGCTGCTTCTGCGGCCAGGGCGAAGGCGATCGTCGCGTCGTACGCCTGCTTCGTGTAAGGGAAACCGTACGGTCGCTCGTACTCGTCAATGAACGCCGCCTCCCAGAGCAGCGCTGACTCGGTGCCTGGCGCCGTGCCTGGCGCCGTGCCCTGCATGTCGCCCAGGTATTCGGCGCCAATCGCCTCCAGTAGTTGAGGGTTTCGGCTTGTCGGTCCGAAGACGAATCGGTCGTAGAGTCCATTCTCGATCGACTCACGCAGGATGATTGTGCCCTCGGGCACGTAGGCCAGCATCACCAATGCTTCTGGATCGTTGCTTCGCGATTGCTGAATCTCACTGAGGTACGAGGGCTGTTGTGGAGCGACGGGGATCGAGACCACCTGGCCGCCCCAGGTTTCGGTGAACGCTTTCTCAAACGACTCGGCGATCCCTTGCCCCCAGGCGTCATCGCGATAGACCACTCCGACATTGGTGTAGCCCTGCTCGTTGACGAGCTGAGCCAGCGCTGGTCCCTGGACCTTGTCGTTCAGCGTAGCGCGAAAGAGGAAGTCGTTGTCGGCTGCAACAGCGAGCTGTGGCGACGAGGATGCCGGAGAAATCTGTGGGATCCCGGCCGGACCGGTGATGCTTTCAGCGATGGCAATCGAGTTGGTGCTTGAGTGTGCCCCCACGATCACATGGACGCCTTCAATCTCAATCACTCGGCGCGCTTCTTCAATCGCAATCGTCGGATCGGTGTTGGTGTCGCCAATCACAAACTCGACGGGCTGACCGAACACGCCGCCGGCCTCGTTGATGTGCTTGATCGCCAGTAGGAATCCGTCCCGCATCTCAACACCGATCTCCGCGAGACCACCGGTGAGATCGCCGATGAACGCAATCTTCAGCGGTCCCGGCTGGCTCTCAGTCTGCTGGGCCGACTCTGCCTGTTGACTCGATGGCTGGGCGGCCTGGACCTCCTGCACATCTCCCTGCGACTGTTGCGTGGCAGTGGCAGTGGCAGCGGTTTGCGGTTGCGAATCCTCACTACCGCTGCAAGCTGCAAATGTGAGAGCAATACTGATTGCGGAAAGAAGAATGAGTCGGCGCACGTAGACGCTCCCATTGGTTGAATCTATTGACTGTTAGAGAGCTTATCCAACTCGCTACTCGTCAACGAATTCGAACACTTCCAGATCTGAGATCGAACCGTCATCGGCAAACTCCCAGGTGCCGATGTAGCCGTGGGTGTTATCGCCGTGCTCATCCCAATCGATAGTCCCGGCCGCCCCCTGGTAGTCGATGTCCTCGCCTGCGGCTGCAGCGTTCAAACCTGCAGTCAGGCTATCCAGACTCGGAATCACCACCAGCCCGGGCGCAGAGCCGATCAGCCGCAACTGATCGCGAATATCCCCGCCGTCCGACGATCCGGCGGCCTGAGCCGCCAGCGCCAGCGCAACTGTCGCGTCATACGCCTCTTTCACATACGGCAGACCGGGCGGTTCTCCGTATTCGCCCAGAAAAGCTTGCTCCCACGCAATCGACGACTCGCTCTCTGGAGCCGGTGAGACTACGGTGCCCCGCATTCCGGCGAGATGTACCGCTCCGATCGCTTCGCTGATCGCGGGGGTCTTGGCCGGTGCGCCGAAGACGAATTGCTCGTAGTAGCTGAGCTCCAGTGCCTCCCGCAAGATCAGAATCGTTTCAGGAGGAAACGCAATCAGTACCAACGCTTCAGGACCGTGATCGATTGATTGCTCGAGTTCGGCCGTGAAGCTTGTGCCCCCTGGATCAACGCCGATTGACGTGATCGTGCCCTGCCAATGCTCGGCAAATGCGGTGGCCATGCCCTGCCCGAACGCGTCGTCCCGATACAACAGCCCCACATTGTCGAAGCCCTGCTGCTCGGTGAGCTGGGCCAGATAGCGCCCTTCGATGCGGTCGGCCAGGGAGAGCCGAAACAGGAAATCGTCATCTTCAGCCAGCGTGACTTGTGATGACGTGGCCACCGGAGAGATCGTAGGAATCCGCCCCGGTCCACTGACTGACTCCGTGACTGCCAGGGTCATGGCGCTGGACATCGGACCGACCAGGCCGTGAACGCGTTCAATCTCAATCAGCCGCCGTGCCTCTTCGACGGCCACGGTCGGGTCTAGTGCGGTGTCGCCGATCGCTGTCTCGACTGGCATCCCCCAGACTCCGCCGGCCTGGTTGATGTGCTTGATTGCCAGCTCAAAGCCCTTGACGAGCTCTGCACCGTATTCAGCCAGCGGACCGCTGAAGTCCAGCAAGAAACCAAGCTTGAGTGGCTCGGTCGGAAGCTCAGTCGAGTCTGCGTCACTCCTTGCGGGGACTTCCTCGCGTTGTGCCTCCTGCGCGTCCTCCGTTGCGGTGCCGTCATCTCCACAAGCAGCGACAAACAGTAACGCCGCAAGGCCGATCAGCAGCCAAAGTTGGAGCAACGGCCGACCAACATTTTGGCACTTGGAACGCATGGTTACGAGACAAACACTTCAGCGTTGTGGTTTTCAGTAGTGAACGACTGCGGGCAGCGTGAAATGCGCTGCCCGCAGGTGGTCAACTCCCGTGTTCAGGCCAGGTCGGCGTTAGTTGCCAAGGTCAAACGCGGTCACGCTGATCTCGACAATCTCACCGCCCTGGTACGCCCAGACGCCGATGTAGCCGGAAGTGATGTCGCCATTCTCGTCCCAGTCGAGCGAGGTAGCGGCGCCTTCCATGTTGATGCTCTCGCCATTGGCAAGCGCCGCGAGCGCACCAGCGACGCCGTCCGGGCCAGCCGAGTAGCTGGCGCCTGGAGGGGCGGCGATTTCTCGGAGTCCATCTCTGATCGCAGCAGGATCGACCGAGCCGGCTGCCTGGGCGGCGAGCCCAATCGCCATTGCTGCGTCATACGCCTCGGGAATGAATGGCAGCGGGCTCAGCTCGCCGTACTCGGCAACATAGGAATTGTTGAATCCCGCCAATGCGTCCGACAACGGACCTGGCGCCGGCGCGGTGCCCCTCATCCCTTCGAGGTACTCGCCACCGATTGCGTTGACCAGATCCTGGCTCTTGCTGCCGTCAACAAAGAGGAACTCGTCGAACAGGCCTTGTTCGAGCGCCTCGCGGATGAAGATCTCCGCTTCCTGTGGGAAGGCGATCACAATCAACACTTCAGCGTCGCTGTCGGCTGCCTGTTGTAGTTCAGCCAGGTACGTGGCTTGTCGTGGCTCGATCGAAACGATGTTGGCTTCGCCGTCCCAGGCGCCAGCGAATGCCTCGGCCAGACCCTGTCCGTACGGATCGTTGAGGAAAATCACGCCGACGTTGGAGTAGCCCTGATCCGCCGCAAGCTGCGCGAGCACCGGTCCCTGCGCGGCATCAGAAACGGTGCTGCGGAAGAGGAAGTCGTTGTCCTCCGCAATCGTCAACTGTGGCGACGTTGCCGACGGCGAGATCACCGGGATGCCTGCGTCCGCCGCTACCGATTCAACGATGGCCAGCGTGATCGAGGAAGCGAGCGGCCCCACGATCGCGTGGACACCCTCAACTTCGATGAGCCGACGAGCTTCTTCAGTGGCCTGCGTCGGGTCGAGCGCCGTGTCGCCAACGACAACTTCGACCGGGTGTCCAAGCACGCCGCCTGCGTCGTTGATGTGCTTGATTGCCAGGTCAACTCCGGTCTGAATACCAGGGCCGAACTCAGCCAGGGGCCCTGAGAAGTCGGCCAGGAAGCCGATCTTGAGTGGTTCATCCGACACCACCATTTCGGCCTGCTGGTCGTCACCAGAAGTACTAGGGGTGGCAATAATCGGGCCGCCGCTGAGGTCAAACGCCGTGAGGCTGACCTCTTCAATCGCGCCGTCGGTGTACTGCCAGACACCGATGTAACCGGAGGTGACGTCACCGTTGTCGTCCCAGTCGAGTGACGTCGCCGCGCCGGCGTAGTTGATCTGGTCACCGCTGCGAATGGCGTCGAGCGCTTCTGCGATCCCATCCGCGCCGGCGGCGTAGGTGTCGCCCGGAGGCGCGGCTGCCGCGCGAAGCTGTCCACGAATGGCCTCGGAATCGACGGAGCCAGCTAGTTCCGCAGCGAGTCCGATGGCGATTGCCGCGTCATAGGCCTCGCGGATGAACGGCAGCGGTGAGAGTTCACCGTACTCGGCCTCGTAGGCGGAGTTGAATGCCCGAAGCGAATCGGACTCCGGTCCCGCAGCCGGGGCAGTGCCCTGCATGCCGTTGAGGTAGTCCGCGCCGATCGAGTCGATCAGGTCCTGGCTCTTCGTCCCGTCGACGAACAGGAAGTGATCGAACAGCCCCTGTTCCAATGCCTCGCGCAGGAATACTTCCGCCTGTTGCGGGAACGCGATCGCGACTAGCGCCTGCGCGCCGTTGGATGCGGCCTGTTGCAGCTCCGACAGGTACGACGCCTGCCCGTCCTCAATCGAGACCAGGTTGACGTCGCCACCCCAGGCCTGCGCGAAGGCTTCGGCGAGTCCCTGTCCATACGGGTCGTTGAGGTAGATCACGCCGACGTTGCTCAGGCCTTGATCGGCGGCGAGCTGCGCCAGCACCGGACCCTGCGCGGCGTCCGAAGTGGTACTGCGGAAGAGGTAGTCGTTGTCTTCGGCGATCGTGAGCTGTGGCGAGGTGGCTGAAGGAGAAATCACTGGCACGCCGGACGGAGTGGCCACCGATTCGGCCACAGCGAGCGTGATTGACGAGGCGAGTGGTCCCACGATCGCGTGTACGCCCTCAACCTCGATCAAGCGGCGCGCCTCTTCGGTCGCCTGGGTCGGATCGAGACTCGTATCGCCAATGACCAGAACAACGTCCTGTCCCAGGACTCCGCCTGCGTCGTTCAGGTGTTTGATCGCCAACTCAACGCCAGTCTGAATCGCCGGACCAAACTCGGCCAGCGGACCGGAGAAGTCGGCCAGGAAGCCGATTTTCAGCGGCTCATCGGATACGGCCGGAGCCGACGGCTGCTCCTGCTGTTGCTGTGCTCGACCCTCAACAGCAGCAGCGGTGGTCTGCGCTTGCTCTTGGTCCTGCTGCTGCGCCTCGCCCACCTGCTCTTGCTGCTGCGCCTCGTCGTCGCCACAGGCGGAGAACAAGCCCAACGCAATCGTGGCGAGTAACGCGATGGCAAAAGTTCGTAACAGGTTCGCAGTCATGGCAGACCTACCTTCCGTTCGCTGTTTCCCCCGCGGCTATGTGTAATCGGCAGGCTATCGACTTCGTCTATCGGTACGTCCGTGCATCCCCGATCAAGAACCTGCGCAGAATCGAGAATGTAATGCAGGAAACGATTTTAGCGGACGCGCTAATCGTCGAAGGCGCTGAGCACTTCTGAGTCGAACTGCTCGTAAAGCCGTGGGTTGTTCGGAATCGACTCAAACACAAACCCATTGATCCCGATCGCCTCGTACTCCTCGAACACGCCGATCACGTGATCGGCTGGTCCAATCGGCAAACGGGCCTTCTGCTCGTCCGACAGGCCTTCGCCGTGAATATCGCGCAGGCGGCGAATCTTGTGATCCTCAACCACGAGCGCCGGCCGCATCACCGTCGTCAGTTCAATTTCAGCGGGATCCCGACCCGCCTCTTCACAGTGGCGGTGGATGATGCCAATCAGCCGAGCGATCTCTTCAGGAGTCCCACGGATGTTGCTGATATCCCCGTAGCGCGCCAGCGTACGAAGCGTGCGCCCCTCACCATTGCCGCCGATCATGATGCGAATCGCCCCGCCAGGATGGTCAGCGTGTGCGCGAGGTGCGAACGGCGCATCCTTAAGGTGGTAGTACTGACCGTCGTAATCGACGCGGCCATCGGAGCGGAACAACGCCCGAATCAGCTCGGTGGCCTCTTCCAGCCGATCAGAACGTTCTTTGATGCCAGGAAAGTCCCAGCCATAGAAGCCGTGTTCTCGCTCGTGTCCAGCCGCGCCCAGGCCGAGAATGGCCCGGCCGCCCGTGTTGTGATCGAGTGTCGCGGCCATCTTGGCGACCAGGCTCGGGTTGCGATATGTCACCGCCGAAACCAGCGTCCCCAGCATCAGTGTTGAAGTTGCCTCGCCGATTGCTGCCAGGGACATCCATCCCTCGAGCGAATCACCCGTTTCGTCCATGAACCCCAGCGGCGGGACGAAATGGTCGTACGTCCAGGCCGAGTGCCAGCGTGTGGCATCCATCGTCTGCGCCACGTCGCGCATCAGAGAGAAGTCAGTCTGGTTACCGGGAATCTGCGAGCCGAAGGTGAGTCGCATCGTCATGGTCGTGGGACGTTTCTATGGTTAGTCGTCAAACGCGCTGAGCACCAGCTCGTCGAACTGCTCGTAGAGTCGTGGGTTGTTCGGGATCGACTCGAACACGAACCCGGTGATCCCGATCGCCTCATACTCCTGGAACAGGCTGACCAGGTGCTCTGCCGGTCCAATGGGTAGACGGGTCTTCTGCTCGTCCGACATGCCTTCACCATGAATGTCGCGTAGTCGGTTGATCTTATGGTCCTCAACTACGAGCGCCGGTCGCATCACTGTGGTCAATACGATCTCTGACGGATCGCGACCAGCGTCCTCACAGTGCTTTTGGATCACGCTGATCTTGTGCGCCACCTCTTCCGGCGTTCCGCGCACATTGCAGATGTCGCCATAGCGGGCCAGCGTGCGCAGCGTGCGACGCTCACCATTGCCACCGATCATGATCTGGATAAATCCGCCCGGATGATCGGGGTGGACTCGCGGCGAGAACGGCGCATGGTCAAGCGAGTAGTACTTTCCCTCGTGTTGAACCGGATTGTCGGCGTGGAACAAGGCGCGGATCAGCGCCGTTGCCTCTTCCAGCCGGTCTGAGCGCTCGCGAAGCGCCGGGAAGTCCCAGCCGTAAGCGGCGTGCTCCCGTTCATGCCAGGCGGCGCCTAACCCGAGGATCGCTCGTCCGCCGGTGTTGTGGTCCAACGTTGCCGTCATCTTGGCGAGCAGCCCGGGATTTCGGTAGGTGACACCACTGACCAGCGTGCCCAACATCAAAGTTGATGTTGCTTCGCCGAGTGCTGCCAGAGTCATCCAACCCTCAAGCGAATCCTGGGTCTCGTCCATGAACACCAGCGGCGGGACAAAGTGGTCGTAGGTCCAGGCCGATGACCACCGCGTCGCATCCATGGTTTGCGCCACATCGCGCATAAGCGAAAAATCAGTCGAGTTGCCTGGAATCTGCGCGCCAAAGGTCATTCGCATTGTCATCTAAATCTCCTGTTGTTACCCATCATGAGCGAGGTCGGCGGACAAAATCTCTCCCCCTATGGGGGAGATGTCGCGGAGCGACAGAGGGGGCCGCCCGGCGACCCGCGCCGAAGCTCATATCGCAGCCCTCATATCGCATCCTAGTTGCCGCGATACCTAGGCTCCCGCTTCTCCGCAAACGCCCTCGGACCTTCCTTGAAATCCTCTGTCTTGCGGATGTGCGCCGAGAGCAGTTCTTCCATCCGGATGCCCTCATCAATCGGCAACGACAGCCCACGCACTGCCGCTTCCTTGATCGCTCGCTGAGTCAACGGCGCACCGGCCGTCAGCCTCTCCGCCCAGGCCCGCGCGGTCGGCATCACCTCTTCCGCCGGAACGACACGGTTGACCAACCCGACTGTTTGCGCGCGCTGCGCGTCGATGTGCTCGCCCATCAGCAGCAGTTCCATCGCTACCGTCCAGGGCAACTGACGCGTCAGACGCTGAGTTGCGCCCAGCGTCGGGACGATCCCCCGAATCACTTCGGGAAGGCCAAACTGCGCATGCTCCGCCGCAATCCGCAGGTCGCAGGCCGACAGCAGCGTCAACCCAGCCGCCAGGCAATACCCATTGACCGCCGCGATCATCGGCTTCCAGATTTCCATCCCGCCATCGATTGTTTGCTTCAGCGAGGGCTGGAAGACCGGCCAGTTGACGTTCTCGGCGCCAGGCCGCGTTGGAATTGTCTTCTTCAGGTCGGCCCCCGCGCAAAAGGCACGATCGCCTGCGCCGGTGACGATGCCAACCCAGATGTCGGGATTGTCGCGAATCTCAATCCAGATGTCGGCCAGCGACGAAATCAGGTCCGGGTCCAGGGCATTCATCGCCTCCGGACGGTTGAGCGTCACCGTCGCGATGTGGTCCGACAGTTCAAAGATGGCAGTATCAGTCGTGAGGTCAGTCATAATGCGCGCAGGCTAGCGTCAGGGTCTGCGCACGGGTCGGGGCATGTGATGAAGATCGTCGCCTGGAACATGCAGAATCTGAAACGGAGCTGGAATTTCCTCGTTGACCAGCACCAGTCATACGACTTAGCGCTGATTCAGGAGGCATGCATCCCAACGAAATACGCCCGCCGTCAGGCGGCAGAGTGGGATGTGCCCTGGGAGCGATGGGATCTGAAGCCAGCCAGATACCGGCAGGAAATCCTTGCAATCTCCGATCAGTGCAAGCTAACGAGGCTCGATCGCGAGGCAATCAACCTCGTTGCAGATCTGCCCACGAAGAATCCGATTTTCGATCGCTGGCGAGCCGCTGCAATCACAACAACGGAGGCTGGGGAACGGTTCTGCGTAGTCTGCGCGGTTTCAGGTTCGCGGCAGTCACATGGTCTGGCTCCATTGGTTGCCGCCGTGCGCATCGTTCTAGAACAGCAAGGCCTGGATTCGGCGATGCCGATGATCGTTGCTGGAGATCAAACCACCGACATCGATCGCACACCGCAGACATTCGTCGATATGGAGCAACTGGGAATGGTGCGGGTGGGACCCGAGGGGCCAAACTTTATCCACAAGCCGGGCATGGAACAGCATGCAGATGCGTGGCGAATGTTGAACAACGTCTTTGTCTCGACTGACTTGATTGACCGAGTCCAAGCCACTGCATTGAACGATCCTGAGGAAACGTCACCGTCGTACTGGGGTCCGAGCGACCATTGCCGAATTCTCATCGAGGTGGATGAGTCGCCTCCCGACTTCGGCGGCAGCTACGCCAGGTGGTCGTGCAAGCAGTGCCAGGCGACTACTGCCGACTTGGTCCACGAGTTCCACGTGAGAAACAGAAACCTGGACCCACGAGTGCATTGCGCGCGCATCATCGCTTCCCATATTGCCAGCCATAGAACCCAGCACGCCATCCGGCAAGAGTCTTACGCCGACTGGTCGTGCGACCACTGCGCGGTCACTGTGAAGGACCTGGTTGAGAGCTTCAAACGCAGGTATCCCGCCGAGGATCCGCAGCGCTATCTGGGGCGGATCGTTGGCGGTCACAAGTCCTACCACACTCGCTCCTCTGCCAGAGTGCGGACGTAAACCGCGCGTATACTCGACTCGACCCCACCTGCTCTCACAAACAACTCAGAAGGCCCTCAACATGTCCTACGACAACATCCTTTACGAGACCAACGACCGCGTTGCCACGGTGACGCTGAACCGGCCTGAGAAGCTGAATGCGCTCTCCAACGAGTTGCGCGGCGAGATGTTCCATGCGCTCAAGGCGGCAGAGGCGGATGCCGGCATCGGCGTGATTATCATCAAAGGCGCCGGTCGCGCATTCTCGGCTGGCTACGACCTTCAGCCGTCGCCTGACCTGTCCAATCCGCACACCAACGAGTGGACCGGGCTACCCGATACCGGCACGACCCATCCGCAGCACTACGACTGGTCCCGTCACGCAGTGATGGGCAACTTCATCATCTGGGAGCTGGCCAAGCCGGTGATCGGTCAGATCCACGGCTACTGCCTCGCTGGAGCGACGGAGCTGGCCTCGGGCTGTGACCTACGAATTGTCGCCGAGGATTGCCAGGTCGGCTACCCACCGGTCCGCGCGATGGGCACCATGGACGCGATGTGGGCACCGTGGCATCTGCCCCAGGCCAAGGCTCGCGAGTTCGCCTATCTCGGCGACCCGCACTCGGGCGCTGACATGTACCGCTGGGGTTGGGCCAACTACGCGCTCAAGAGAGAAGACCTGGACGAGTTCACGATGGAATTCGCGCAACGCATGGGTCACATCGACAACCATCTGTTGATGTACTCAAAGCGCTCGGTCAACCGCGCCTACGAGATCCAGGGCTACAAGACGGCGATGATCTCGGGTACCGATGTCGAGGCGATGTCGAAGCACCGCCCCGAGGCCGGCGAGTGGGGCGAGCGAGTCCGTCGCGACGGCCTCAAGTCCGCCCTTGAGTGGCGCGACGGTCCGTTCCGTGACTTCCGTGGCGCGCGAACCAATGCACCCCACGATCGCGAACTCATGCGCGGCGCCGGCGCTCCGTCCAAGCCAAGCTGGGACTGATCGGAAACGCTGCCAATCACGGGGGAGCCTGCGGCGTGTCCGCAGGACTAGCCGACTTCAGTTGGCTTCCACGCGGTCGCGTGCGCACGGCGTAGCGTCCCGACTTCGTGTAGAAATCCAGAAGCGACATGGCGATCGCGGTCAGCGGAACCGCGACGAACGCGCCCATGATGCCCCAGAGCGCGCCGCCGGTGGCAACGGCGAGGATCACCATCAGCGGGTGAATCTTGATCGAGCGCCCGAGGATAAACGGGGCCATCAGGTTGCCCTCGATCTGTTGAACGGCCAGGACGAGACCGCCGACGATCAACGCTGCCGTGACGCCCTCAGTGGCGAGCGCGATAAAGAACGCCGCGAGTCCGGCCAGGACCGCGCCAATCACCGGGATGAACGCGCCAAAGAATGTCAGCACTGCTAGCGGGAGGGCGAATGGGACACCGATAATCACCAGTCCGATGCCAATCAGGAACGCATCCATGAAGGCGACGATCGTGACGCCGCGGAAGTAGAGACCGAGCGTCTCGAAGAGTCCTGTCGTGAGCACCAGGAATTCGCGGCGGTGACTCTTGCCCAAACGTCGCGCGATTGCGCGCTGCATCGATTCGGCGTCCTTGACCAGCAAGAACACCAGGACCGCGAGCAGTATCACCCCGGCCAGCATCTCGGCCGCCAGCCGCACTCCTGAGAAGATTCCTCCGGCGATCGTGTCGGCATTGCCGCGCACGCTCGCCAGCACATCGTCAATCGCATCGTCGACTTGATCTTCCGACATACCGGCCCAGTCACCGACTGACTGCACGACCTCCGTGAAACCAAGCTCGATATCGACCTCCAGCTCGGCAAACTCAGATGTAAGCGTCGTGACCGTGAAATACCCAATCACTCCCAACGCCGCCAGGCCCGCAATCACGACCGCCACCGTCGACAGGAGACTGTTGAATCCCCGTCGAATCAGGAAGCGTTTCGCCGGTAACAGCGCCGAAGAGAGAATCAGCGCCGCCAGCAGCGGCAGAAAAATCAGTCGCAAGCGGTCGATCGCCAGACCCATCAGTATGAGGAACACGGCGACGACGATCACCCGCAGGGCGACTTCTGAAATCGTTTGCAGCCAGCGCGGAGCGTACGAAGTCATGGCCAACACAGAGGACGATGCGAGAGGCGTTGGCTCATCATAGGGTCGCCTCATCGGCACGTTGATTCGCGTTCGGAGCGTAGCCATCGCAGTGGCGCACCGGCAACCCTGGGTACTTGGGGAAGCGTGAGTCCTGGTCGGATCGCGCACAGCGCAGAAAGGTGGAGCCGCGCTTCGACTGCACGAGTCGCGCCCACTGACAGTCTGCGCACAGGCCCTGTTGCTGGCTTGAGAGTGTCATAGGCAGCGCGATCTGACACGGAGGTTGTTGAAGCTCCGCGAACGGCGCGCATACGATTGATTGAACGTTCGGTTTGCGCGTAGACCGGTTTCTGTGCGCGCACACAGGGAATTCGAGTCGGCATGCGGCTGACAGTGATCGGTTCCGGAGCGGCTTGCGCGGCTTCGGGCGACAACAGTTCCGGCTATCTGATCGAAGACGCGGATGCTCGCATCTTGCTCGACTGCGGTCACGGCGTTGCCAGCTCCCTGATTGGCTTGATGCCTGCCCGGAACATCGATCACGTGTTTATCTCGCACATGCACGCCGATCACTTTATCGATTTACTGCCGCTGCGCTTCGCCGTCACCAAGAACATGGACGGCCTCAGCGAACGCCGGACCGTGGTGCACCTGCCACCCGGCGGTAAGGCGAACCTGACCAAGCTGCTCGAGCTCGTCTGCTTCCCGACCGACTTCTTCGACAATGTCTGGCATGTCTGCGAATACGAGCCCGGTCAGACATCGCAGCTCAGCAGCGGCCTCACAGCCAGCTTCGCTGGGGGCGTCCATTACATCCCCGGCTGGGCGATCCGGGTCGACGGATCGGCCAGCATCACCTACACCGGAGACACCGCGCCATCGACAGCGGTCTGCGCCCTGGCGTCGGAGAGCGACCTCGTATTGGCCGAAGCAACGCTCGATGAAGCGGAAGATGGCCCTGTACGCGGCCATCTCACCGCGCAGCAAGCTGCTGAGCTGGCATTAGCTGCGCGCGCCCGCCTGTTGATGTTGACCCATTTCTGGTACGACGCCGACCGCGAGGCGATGGCCGAGCAGGCCCGACGCTGCTTCCCTGGCCGCGTTCTGGTCGCCACAGACGGCAAAGTCGTGGAGCTCTAAGCGGGATGCGCATCGTTCTCATCAGCCTGATGATCGCGGTGGCGGTCGCCCTGATCGGGTGCAGCTCCGATTCCGAACAGCCAACCACTCAGACAACTCAAGACCAGGTTGAACAGCAATCTCGTCCCGCGCCGTCCGAGTCCGAGCCTCAACCGCAGGAGCAGTCCGAGGCGGCATCTGAGCCACTTGCAGAGACGTCGACTGACCAGGGGTCGAGCGAAGCGGTGCCAGAGCAGTCGGCAGATGACGAACCTGCCCCTGCACAGCAGCGCGACCAAGCCGCCGCTCAAACTGAGCAGCAGGCCCAGATGGCCCAGCAGACTCAGCAGGGGCAACAATCGCAACAATCGCAACAAACCCAACAGAATCAACAGGAACAAGTCCCAGAAGGGACGCGAATCGTCAGTTTGTTTGGCGACATCACCGAGATTCTGTACGCCCTGGGCGTGGAAGATTTCATCGTTGGCGTTGATGTCTCGTCCGTCTATCCGGAGGCCGCACAGGACTTGCCCGATGTCGGATTCGCTGGTGCGCTGAATGCCGAAGGCATCCTGGGGCTCTCTCCGACGATCGTCATTGGTGGCGGAATCGTTGCGCCGGGTCCAGTCGGCGTGCTGGAGCAACTCGAGCAGGCAGGCGTCGAGGTGCTCGTGCTGCCCGAGTTGGTCGGCCTGGATTCGCCAGCCATCAAGATCCGGGCGATCGGCGCTGCCATCGGTGTTCCGCAACGCGCAGAAGTGCTGGCTCACGAGGTTGAGCAGGCCATTGAGTTGGCCAAACCCAAACCCGATCCCGACGGCGAGGCGATTGAGCTGAAGGTGCTGTTCGTCTACCTGCGCCGTGGAGGAATTCAGTTGGTGTCCGGCGCAGGACGCGAAGCGGAGACGATCATCACCGCATCGGGAGGCGTGGATGCTGGAGCGGCGATCGGCATCGAGGGCTGGCAACCGCTGAGCCCGGAAGCCTTGCTCGCCATCAATCCCGATGTTTACCTCGTGATGCAGCTCGGCTATGACGCCGTCGGTGGTGTCGAAGGCATGCTGGCCATCCCCGGTATGGCCGAAACCGAGGCCGGCAAGCACAGCCGCATCATCGTGATGGAAGACATCCTGCTGCTCGGATTCGGACCGCGCATGGCGGAGACTATCGTGCAGTTACGTGACTATCTCGATGAAGTGCGGGCGTCGCTGACGGATTCTTCCGGCGCCAACGAGTAACGCCATGACGACCGGACCGCTGGCGCAACTCCGTGAGCGCCGTCCCAGCGCGCCACCGACTGTGACTGCGTTGCCGCGCTGGCGAATGCCATTTTCCTGGACAGTCCTGACCGCCCTGTTCCTGGCGCTGGTGTTGGCCAATCTTGGTCTCGGCGCGTTCGATGTTGGCGTCGAGCGGATCATCGCGATCTTGTTGGGCAAGCTCGGCATCGACATCGGCGTGCAATACACGTCAGCCGAGGAAGCGGTCGTCTGGGTCATCCGAGTCCCGCGCATGATCCTCGCGGCGCTTGTTGGAGCAGGGCTGGGAGTCTCGGGGGCCGCCCTGCAAGGGTTGTTCCGCAATCCACTGGCCGACCCGAGCTTGATTGGCGTCTCAAGCGGAGCGGCCTTTGCAGTCGCGCTGTCGGTGTTGCTGGGCCTCACATCGGGGGCCGTGTTCATTCAACCGCTCGTGGCATTCGTCGGCGGACTCGTGCTGACCCTTGGTATCTATGCCTTCTCGCGCTCCGCCGGACGGGTACAAATGGCGACCATGCTCCTGGTCGGGATCGCCGTCAATGCGCTGCTCGCCTCGGCGATCTCATTCATCCTTTCGCTGTCCGACGACGGCGCACTGCGCGACATCGTCTACTGGATTCTTGGTTCGCTGGGAGGATCCGTCTGGGACTACGCAGTCACCGCAGGTCCGCTGATCCTGATCGCAATCTTCGTCCTGGTTCGTCAGGCAGGCGCACTCAACCTGCTCACACTGGGCGATGCTGAAGCGCGCCATCTCGGCGTGCGCGTCGAGCGCTCACAGTTCATCATCGTTACTGCCGCAGCCCTGGCTACGGGGGCCGGCGTTGCCGTCGCAGGTGTCGTGGGGTTCGTCGGACTGGTGGCTCCGCACCTGGTCCGTCTAGTGGTCGGTCCGGATCACCGCAGCCTGATTCCTGCCAGTGCTGTATCAGGCGCGATCCTTGTCCTCGGCGCGGACCTGGGCGCTCGTACGATCTTCGCTCCGGCCGAGCTCCCGCTCGGGGTCGTCACGGCGGTGATCGGGACCCCGGTGTTCCTGTATCTCATTCATCGCGCCCGCCGCAGTCTGGCGATGGGCGGTTGGTAGCAACGACGAGTAAGCTGAGTCTGTGACCACCAACGAGCCCGTCTTGCGAGGCGAAGGCCTCACCGTGCGCGTCGATGACAAGACACTGCTTGACCGTGCCAGCGTGGGCGTGCGGGGCGGCGAGCTGCTCGGCGTGGTCGGCCCAAACGGCGCGGGCAAAACCACGCTGCTCAAGGCGTTGTCAGGCGACGCAGAACTGGCTGAGGGCACGGTCTACATCGACGATCGTCCGCTCAGCGACTTCGACGCGCGTGAACTGGCCCGCCGTCGAGCGGTGATGCCGCAGAGCTCCTATCTGCCCTTCCTCTTCACCGCCCGCGACGTCGTGCGCATGGGTCGCGCCCCGTGGGAAGGCGAACGCGGCGAGAGTGAGCACGGCGCGAAACTGACCGATTACGCCATGAGCCTGACCGATACCCGCGACTACGCCGTCCGCGCCTACCCGACGCTCTCCGGCGGAGAACAGTCAAGGGTCACACTGGCCCGCGTCCTGGCCCAGGAAACGCCAATCCTGCTGATCGACGAGCCGACAGCGCACCTCGATCTCCGACATCAACATCTAGTCCTGCAACTTGCCCGCGAGTTGGCATCCGAGGGCGCGGCCGTGGTCGCCGTGTTGCACGATCTCAATCTGGCTGCCATGTACACGGACTCGTCGGTTGTCTTGCATCGCGGCGCAGTCGTCGCCAGCGGCGACTCCCAGGAGGCGCTGCATCCCGACGTGTTGTCTCCGGTCTTCGGCATCGAGTTCGTGCTGCAGCCACATCCCGAACTCGAGCGACCAATGTTGGTGCCGTTGCCTGCGTCGGTCTCGCATGATCGTGGTTGAATGCGGCCGCCTTGCCAGGCGGAACGCATCAAAAGGGACAGCCAGTTGACTCTGCGACGCGGGAGTATTGATCTTTTCCTGCGAATTGTGCATATTTCCGCAGCGATAGCGATAAACTCACAGTTACCACTCACCAGTCGGCCCACCATGGCAAACGAGGCTGGCTAGAGATGTGGAGACGGGAGGCTCACATGCGGCCACGAGAAACTCGCACGACTCTGCTTGAGCGTGTGGTGGAACTCGGAGGCGCGACCGTCGCCCAATTGTCCGAGGAGCTTGACATCTCCGACGCCACAGTGCGGCGACACCTTGACCGCCTTGAGGCTGAGGGATTGCTCCAGGTCGAGGCGCTGCGGCGCGGGCCGGGCCGACCCTCCTATCTCTACCGGGCCACCGACAGTGGAGTCAGAACCGTGCGTGACCACACGCCTGAGCTGGCCGAGCGTCTGTTGTCCGAGATGTCCAGGCTGCAAGTCGAGAAGGCCGCGCTATCCGAAGCGCTCTCTGATCAGGTCGCCGACGCGCATCGAGCCGAAGTGCCTGCTGGATCGCTCGAGCAGCGCGTCAGCGCGGTCGTTGACGCCCTGCGACCGGAAGGCATTCTCGACCACTGGCAGCGCACCGATCAGGAACTCAAGTTGGTCAACAACGCCTGTCCCTACCTGGGCGCGGCGACGACGAACTCTTGCGTCTGCGACGCCGACCGCCTGGTGATCGAAAAGCTGCTCGGCGTCGAAGTCGAGCAAACCCTCCGCTTGGCCGAGGGCGACGATGGTTGTGTATACGTCATCCCGTTGCAGCCCATCTCGCTGGACGCCGAGTTCAAGCAAGCCGTCTAGGCAGGATACTTACCCCGACATGCGCCGCACCGAGCGCGACATGCCCACAGACGAACAACAGAAGGAAGCCGGTGAATGACACCGACCCCGCCACTATTTGAGATCGACGCGTTGAAAGTCGCCGTCGAAGACAAGCAGATTGTCAATGAACTCTCATTGACCCTGCGTCCCGGCGAAGTACACGCGATCATGGGACCGAATGGGTCCGGCAAGAGCACTCTGGCCAACTCGTTGATGGGTCATCCGCGCTACACCATCAATGGCGGCGACGTTCGCCTGAACGGCAAGAGCATCGTTGAGATGCCCCCCGATGAGCGCGCGCGGGCCGGTTTGTTCCTCGCCTTTCAATATCCAACCGATATCCCGGGGGTCTCGATGGTCAACTTCCTGCGCCGCGCGATGACCGCCAGGCGCGGGGAAGAGATTCCCATTCGAGAATTCCGCCAGGTCCTCAACGATGTGCTCGGCAAGCTGCAAATGGACGAGCAATTCGTTCGCCGCTACGTCAACGACGGCTTCTCCGGCGGGGAGAAGAAGCGCGCCGAGATCCTGCAACTCGGACTACTGCAACCGCTCGTTGCGGTAATGGACGAGACCGACTCCGGCCTCGACATTGACGCACTACGCATCGTCAGTGAAGGAATCAATACCTTCCACACCGATGAAAATGCAATCCTGCTGATCACCCACTACCAGCGAATCCTGCGCTACGTGCAACCCGATCATGTGCACGTCTTGATTGACGGACGCATCGTTGAGTCAGGCGACGCCAGCCTGGCCGAAGTGCTCGAACGGGACGGCTACGAACCGTTCATGGAACAAACCAAGGAAGGGGTGTTGAGCTCATGACCACACCTGCCACGACCACACCAGTCTCTCCAGACAGCGATTACGAGTTCGGCTTCCACGACGACGTCGAGGCGATGGTCAAGCTGCCCAAGGGCTTGTCGCACGAAGTCGTCAACACCATCTCGGACATCAAGAACGAGCCCGAGTGGATGCGCAAGCTGCGGCTGAAGGCGCTCAACCACTTCAACTCTCGTCCCATGCCCGAGTGGGGCGGCGACTTGCGCGAGATCGACTTCAGCGACATCCACTACTACGTCAGCGCGACCGATCGCGACGAATCGTCTTGGGAAGACGTCCCCGACTACATCAGGGACACCTACGACAAACTGGGCATTCCCGAGGCCGAGAAGCAGGGTCTGCTCGCCGGTGTCGGCGCGCAATACGACTCCGAGGTCGTTTATCACCACATCCGCGAGGACCTCGAAGAGAAGGGCGTGCTCTTCCTCGGCACCGACCAGGCGCTAGAGGAGTACCCCGACCTCGTCCGCGAGTACTTTAGCACAGTGATTCCGGCCAACGACAACAAGTTCGCGGCGCTGAACACCGCGGTCTGGTCTGGCGGCTCGTTCATCTATGTGCCGCCTGGCGTGACCGTCGACATTCCGCTCCAGGCCTACTTTCGGATCAACTCCGAAAACATGGGTCAGTTTGAGCGCACACTGATCATCGCCGACGAAGGCTCTCAGGTGCACTACGTCGAGGGTTGTACCGCCCCGATTTACTCGTCCGACTCGCTGCACTCCGCAGTCGTCGAGATCGTCTGCAAGGCCGGCTCGAACGTCCGCTACACGACGATTCAGAACTGGTCGAATAACGTCTACAACCTCGTCACCAAGCGAGCGATGGCCTATCAGGACGCCGTGATGACCTGGGTCGACGGCAACCTCGGCTCCAAGCTGACCATGAAGTACCCGGCCGTCTACCTGATGGAGCCGGGCGCGCATGGCGAGGTCCTCTCGATCGCGTCGGCCGGAAAGGGCCAGCAGCTCGACGCCGGCGCCAAGATCGTTCACGCGGCGCCCAACACCACCTCGGTGATTACGTCGAAATCGCTTTCCATGGATGGCGGTCGCTCGACCTATCGCGGACTGCTCAAGGTCTACGAGGGCGCTGAGAACTGCCGCTCGAACGTTCGCTGCGACGCCTTGATGCTCGATGAGCATTCGCGCTCCGATACCTACCCGGTCATGGAGATCGATGAACGGCGAGTCGACATCGGCCACGAGGCGACCGTCTCCAAGGTTGGCGACGAGCAGCTCTTCTACCTGATGGCCCGCGGACTGTCCGAGGGCGAAGCGACCAAGATGATTGTGAACGGCTTTGTCGAACCGATCATCAAGTCCTTGCCGCTGGAGTACGCGGTCGAGATGAACCGACTAATCGAATTGCAGATGGACGGCGCGATTGGCTAGCCGGTGGCTACCCACACAATCTGCGCCCATCCACAAGTGAGGGGCGGTCGATGACGCAGGCAACGTTGGCAGCGCCAACGGACACAGAAACCAAGCCCGACGACCTGAGAGCGCAGGTTTCTGCGCTCAGTCGGTCGCTCGACGAACCAGACTGGCTCCTGGCATTCCGCCTCGCCAGTTTGGAGCAGGCGTTGGCGCTCGAGTGGTGGACCGGTCAGGAAGAGTCCTGGCGTCGAACGCCGCGCGAGCGTCTCCCGCGGCGTGCCACGGTTGGATCGCTGGGTCGGGCCACAAACGGCGCCGCCGTCAACGTGCCGTCGCACGTCTTTGCGCCGCGCGAGCACTCGGGCATGGTGCATCAGATCGGTGGACGCGTCGCCGCGTCCGATCTCACCGATCAAGCCGCCGCTGACGGTGTCATCATCATGCCCCTCTCCGCCGCGGCTCAGGAGCATTCGGACCTGGTCCAACAATGGCTCGGAGCGGTCGGGCAACCGCAGGATCGCTATGAGGCATTCGGTCGAGCGCTGTGGACACAGGGCGTGTTTGTCTACGCGCCGCGCGGCGCCGCCGTCTCGGATTCGCTCTTCTATCTCATCACGCAGGATGTCGCCGAGGGTGACCACTGGCACTACACCCTGGTCGTTGCCGAGCGCGAATCCGAGCTCTCCTTGATTGAGGCCGGCGACGCCGACCATCGCCAGGCCGAGCTCGCCGACACTCCGCTGATCCATGCATCGGTCGAACTGATCGCCGAGGACGGCGCACACCTCAGGTTTGCCTCGGTCCAGCGCTGGCACCGCCAGACTGCCGCCATCTCGACTACCCGAGGCCGAGTTGGACGTGACGCATCAATCCGCGTGACCACTGCGGCCTTTGGCGCAGACCTCGACAAGCAGCGCATCGACATGGACCTGTCGCAGAGCGGCGGCTACGCCGATATTCGCGGCCTGTTCGTCGGCGACGGCAAGCAGCACATCGAGCACGTCACGCGCCAGTATCACAACGGCATCGGCGCGGAGAGCGATCTGCTGATCCGCGGCGTCCTGACCGACGAATCTCAGGCCGTGCAATTCGGCTTGATCCAGATCACGCCTGAGGGCCAGAAAACCAACGCCCATCAGACCATGCGCAACCTGCTGCTCGACGACGGCGCCGGAGCAGACCCGATTCCCATGCTGGAAATCGAAGCAGACGACGTCAAGTGCTCGCACGCGGCGGCGGTCGGCCCGGTCGACCCTGATCAACTCTTCTACCTACAGTCCCGAGGCATTCCGCTCAAGGTCGCCGAACGCCTCGTCGTGCGAGGCTTCCTCTCCGAAATCGCCGATGGCGTGCCTGACGCGCACATGCGTGAAGTGATCGACGAACTGGTCGAAATCCAACTAGAACCTGCGAAGGCTTCAGTATGAGCTTCGAGCGAGTCGCCAGCCTCGACGAGATTGAGCCCGGTACCGCCCGAGTCGTGGAAGTCGGTGGCGAGAGCATCGCTCTATGCCGCGTCGAAGATGGTGATCTTTACGCCATCGAAAATCGCTGCACCCACGACGACGGTCCGCTAGGCGAAGGCGAACTCGACGGCGATCGGATCGAGTGTCCTCGGCATGGCGCGCTGTTCGATGTGACGACTGGCCGAGCCGTCACCCTGCCGGCGATCGGCAAGGTGCGCTGCTACGCCGTCGAAGTCGCCGATGGCAACGTCCAAATCGAAGTTGACTGACATGACCACCGCGACTCCTCTGAACACGGCGGCGATCCGGGAAGAGTTCCCGATCCTGTCGCGCGAGGTCCACGGACATCCGCTGGTCTACCTCGACAACGCGGCCACAACGCAGAAACCGCAGTCGGTCATTGACGCGCTGTCCAGCTACTACTCGACGATGAATGCCAACATCCATCGAGGCCTCCACACCCTGGCTGAAGAGGCAACCGCCGCGTACGAAGACGTGCGTAAGCAGGTCGCAACGTTCATCAATGCCGGAAGCCATCGCGAAGTTGTCTTCACCCGAAACACGACCGAGTCTCTCAACCTCCTCGCTTATACCCTGGGAGCGCGGCTGAAGCCCGGCGACGAGATCGTCCTGACCGCTGCCGAGCACCATTCCAACCTTGTCCCCTGGCAGTTGGTCACCCAACGCACCGGAGCCAAACTGCGATTCATTGAACTGAACGACGATCAACAGATCGACGTGGACACCGCCCAAGCCGCGATCAACGCCAACACGCGCATCGTCTCCATTGTGCACATGTCCAACGTGCTCGGGAGTATTGCGCCGGTGGCGGAAATCTCCGAAATGGCGCGCTCAGTTGGCGCGACCATGATCGTTGACGCTGCACAGAGCGCTCCCCACATTCCCGTGGATGTTGCCGACCTCGGCGTCGACTACATGGCCTTCTCAGCGCACAAGATGTTGGGACCAACCGGCGTTGGCGTGCTCTGGGGCCGACAGGAACTGCTGGCCGACCTCGATCCGTTCCTCGGCGGTGGTGAGATGATCAGCGTCGTTACCCGCGAGGAATCCTCCTGGGCCGCGCTGCCGCACAAGTTTGAAGCCGGCACGCCGAACATCGCCGACGTGATCGCCTTCGGTGCAGCGCTCGATTTCCTCAATGATGTCGGCATGGACGCCATCGCCGCCCACGACGCTGAACTGACTCACTACGCCGTCGACCGGCTCTCGCACCTCGAAGGTCTCGACATCTACGGCCCGTCCGATCCGGCCGACCGCTCGGCGGTGATCGCCTTCAACTACCGTGACATCCATTCGCACGACGTGGCCACGATTCTTGACCGCGGAGGCATCGCCGTCCGCGCCGGACATCACTGCGCCCAGCCGCTCATGCGGACGCTCGGCGTGCCGGCGACAGCGCGCGCTTCGTTCTACCTCTACAACGAACGCTCAGAAGTGGACGCGCTGGTCGATGGCTTGCTCGAAGCCGGCGAGCGATTCGGATTCGAACGACAGATTTGACAGGGGAGTCTGAGCAATGGCGAGTAATCGAGAGTCACAGAATCCGGTCGATCTTGACGATCTCTACCGCGATGTGATCCTTGACCACTACCGGCGACCCAGAAATCGAGGAGCGCGAGAAGACGCGACCGTGTCGGCGGAGGGCTTCAATCCGTCCTGCGGCGACGAGATTCAGCTCTCGGTCGCCATCCTCGACGGCGCCGTCGACGGTGTGGGATTCGGCGGCAGCGGCTGCTCCATCTCACAGAGTTCGGCCTCGATGATGACCGAGGCGATGTCGGGTCGTTCAATCGACTCCGCCCGCGTGATGTCAAAGCACGTGCAGCAAATGCTGACCGACGACAGCTTCGACATCGATGCTGTCGATCTCGGCGACCTTGAGGCGCTTTCCGGCGTGGCCAAGTTCCCCGTCCGGATCAAGTGCGGACTGCTGGCCTGGAAAGTCCTTGACCAGGTCCTGGCCAACGCCACCGGCGAGTCCATTTCGGACGACGGCGACATTCCCACCCGCGTGACCAGCGGGTAGCGATCACCAGCACGATTGACAGGAGCCCCACATGGCCAGCGAACAACAAGTCCTCGAAGCGCTCAAGACGGTCTTCGACCCCGAGATCGGCATCAACATCGTCGATCTTGGCCTCGTCTACGGAGTCGAGACGCCGGACGAGGAGAGCGTCAAGATCATGTTCACACTGACCTCGCCCGCCTGCCCCGTCGGACCGATGATCAAGGCGCAGATCGAGCAGGCCGCCTCCACCGTCGAGGGCGTCGACAACGTCGAATCGGAAATCGTCTTCTCCCCACCCTGGGACCCGCGAGAAATGTGCTCCGACGAAGCCAAGTTCGAACTCGGTATCTTCTAACGATTCTCCTCTCCCCCCGCTCGCGCCCGTCCAAGGGTTGATCGGGGTGGGAGCTGTCGCTCTCTTCCCATTGCTCCCCCTTGGAGGGGGAGCTGCCGAAGGCTGAGGGGGGTCCCTCCCCGACTCCATCTCCATCGCCCCACCGATGACGACCCCTAACCGCGAGTCCGCTCGCCCGATTCCGCCACGCCACCCGGCGTCGCCCGCCCGCCGCCGTTAGCCCGAACCCCATTCGACGCCTGATGCTGAGGCTCCAGCCGAGCCACCAGGCTGGCCACCAACGGACGGATCACGCGCAGGCTCGGACTGGGAATCCGAGGATTCGGGATGTAGTGAGCCAGCGCGAAGAACACCATCGAGAGTCCCAGGCAGCCCATATTGACCACGAGTAGCAAGTCATACTCGCCGGTGAGCTCGTAGATCGCGCCACCGACTGTGGGCACCAGGAACTGCCCAATCGTCTCGATCATGAACAGTGTTCCCATGATCGCACCAAAGTGGGCCAGCCCAAACGTCTTCGGCAGAATCAGCGGCTCCAGCACCGGTCCTCCGGCTGATCCGATCATCCAGCAGCAAAGGAACAGGGTGACCGCGAGCATGAGATGTGAATCGTGGAGGATCAGCAACAGGAACATGCCCACAGACATGATCGCCGCCAGCCCAACCGACGCCAGTTCAATGGATGGAATCCGCTCGGCCAACAACCCGAACGTCGGCCTCGATATCAGTCCGCCCAGGGCCTGCAGCACCAGGATCACAGAGATGGTTTCCCGGCTAATGCCCATCGATTCATAGACCGGCGTCCCATTGAACATCCAGCCGAACATCGCGAAGAAGAACGTCGCGAAGGCCAGTGCAATCACCCAGAAGTTCCAGGTGCGCATGGCCTGGCGGACGGTCAGACCGCTGAACACGCTTGGGCGACGGGCATCCGACCCAGGCGACACCTTCTCGCCATCGACCTGCAGACCCTTTTCGTGCGGATGATCGCGAACCAGGAACAGGCCCAATGGGAGGAACACCACCGCCAGCAGGGCAGCCGCAAACAGGAATGAGACATCCCAGCCCACGTCGTCGATAATCCGCTGCATCGCGGGCATGAGGAACCCGCCCAGCGAGAACCCCATCGCCATGATCCCCACGGCGCGGCCGCGCTTGCGGTCGAACCAGCGCGAGATCAGCACCTGGAACGGGATGTAGAACATGAAGCCGCGGAAGAAGGAGTTGATTGAGAAGTAGAGGTACCACTCGACGAGTGACGAGGTTGTCGACAGCAGGACATACGTCGCGCAGGTAAAGACCGTGCCCCAGATGATCGAGCGCCGAGGGCCCCACTTGTCCACCACCTTGCCGGCAAGCGGCGATGCAATCCCGCTGATCAGGAGCGAAACCGATATCCCCGTCTGCAGTAGCGTCCGCGACCAGCCAAACTCTTCCTCAAGTGGTGTGACGTAGTAGCCGAGGACCCAGAAGGAAACGCCCGACGCGATCGCCATACCGACCACTGCGGCGATCAGCAGGTACCAGCCGTAGTAGGCGTTGCGAAGTTTCGTGATCACAAGGGACTCAGCCGCGGCCCATGGGAGCGCTAGTGACGCCCGCGGGATGGGCGAACAGCCTCATGCTATCGCCCATCCACACCCAACCCTGTGTCTCGCGCTGCGCAGCACGAGCCGCATCACCATCAGCCGCCCGGCAACGCGATTTCCGCTGCCGGATCGATTCGCTGTCCCTCAACCGCGACCACCGCTGTAATCGGGTTGGACGAGCGAAGCTGAATCCACGGATGCCGGCGCGAACCACCCTCATAACTGAGCGCACTCGCCCTTGACAGCCAGGCCTGACGCACGTCGTGTTCGCAGGGAATCTCGGACGCCATACCAGAACCGTTGCTCGGCTTGACCACCAGCAGCGGGTCGTAGCGCACGATCGCGACTGCCGCCGCTTCGGTCGTTGGCGAGTCCAGTTCCACAGTCAGGCCGTCGCCGGCGTCGAAGCTGGACCGCATGGCCTCATCGCTGCGCTCAATCAAAATCTCGCTGACGCTGGGCAGATAGTTCCAGTGCGCAGCAATCGCGTCGCGAGCTGCTTCAGAATCAACCACTGCGCCAACGACATACAGCGCAGGAATCATGCCCACCCGGCAACCGACCATCAGCAGTGCCTCGCGATAGGGACCGACCGGACTGTCGGCGCGGTCGATCACACTGATCCGTCCGTACGTCGGCGCAGAGCGCGTCACGATGTCCGGAAGGTTGCGCCGTGCATTGAGCACGGGAATCTCAAACGTGATGTGCTGCGCCACCGCCTCGGCGATCTCCCAGGGCGGCGCCGCATCAGACTCGGCGCTCACGACGGGCAGGCTGGCGCTCTCAATCAAACCCGACTCTGGCATGATGTTTCCTTCCAGCCGGGACGCGAGCGCCCCACGGTTTCCGTTCCGCCGAATGAGTTCATGCGCTGGGAGCCTGGCAGAATCCGAGCCCCCAGGCGCCGGCGCCGAGCAGTCCGCCGACCGTCGGACCGAGCTCGGTCACATGCATCTCGTCAACGTTCAGCCGCGATGCTGCCTTGCCACGCAGCCGTTCGGCCGCTTCCGGAGCCAGTGCGTGTGTGACCACCAGGATCGCCGGCTGTCCACCAAGGATGTCCGAGGCGCGTCCCAGCAATGCATCTTCTGCCTGCTCTTCGCCGTCGGCCAGCTCGACCGCTTTGATTCGGTCGCGAGCGCGGAAGACCGGCACGCCGAAGTCCAGCGAGCCAATTCCGCTCTGCGACTGCACCGCCGCCAATTCACCCGCCCGATCCAGGCCGTCAACGTCGGGCGCGAGCATGAAGATGTCGGCGCTGTTCGTGACCTCATCCAACGCCTGCTCGACTGTCGCGCGATCGCCGCCTTGCTGCGCGACCCGGGCGATCGCCAATGCAATCGCCGCCTGAGCTGCCGTCGACCGCGGCGTCTGGTGGATTCGCACCTCGATCTCGTGGAAGTGCTCCACCCGGCGAGATGCAAACTCCGCCGAGTCGAATGACGGACTCGACGAGCCGAACGCCTGACACAGGCAGACAATGCCTTCGTCGTGATCGGCGGCGGCCGACTCAAAGATTGCTTCCCAGTCTTCCGATGTAACCCCATTCAGCACGAGCCGCTCGCCGCGGGAGATCGCGTCGTAGAACTCCGCCGCGCTCTGTTCTCCCTGGCTGTAGTAGGTCGCGCCGAGGCTGTAGCCGACCCGCGCGGTCGAGAGGCCGCGCTCGGCCAACAGCGCCGCCGGAAGATCGACCGAGGAGTCACAAACAATGGCGACCGACATAGCGTCTCTCGCCTCTCAAGCTGCATGCTGGGCTTGTGCGATGAGTCACTCGCGCCCCGAGCTGAAGGATGTGGGCCACGTCGGCGCGCGCCCAGAATGCTAGCATTTTCGCCACGGCAGCCCCTCAACATGTAGTCGACATGGGGTCGGCATGAGGTCCGAAAGGGACGTCGTCACCTGCAAACGGGGCGCAAGTATCGGCGTCCGCCACGACTCAGCGAGTTCGACATGAAATTCGGCATCTTCTACGAGCACTCCGTTCAACGACCGTGGTCCGAGATTTCCGAGTGGCGCGCCTACCACCAGGCGCTCGAACAGATCTGCCTCGCCGACCAGCTCGGGTTCGACCAGGTCTGGGAAGTCGAGCACCACTTCCTCGAGGAGTACAGTCACTCTTCGGCTCCCGAGGTCTTCCTCTCTGCCGCCGCAGCGATGACCGAGAACATTCACATCGGCCAGGGCATCGCCCTCTGCCTGCCCCAGGTCAACCATCCCGCCCGAGTTGCCGAGCGCGCTGCTGCGCTCGACATCATCTCCAACGGACGCCTCGAATTCGGCACCGGTCGCGCAGCGACCTGGACCGAGCTGGGCGGCTTCCAGGTCGAGCCTGACGACACCAAGGACATGTGGGACGAGGTCATCCGCGCGATCCCCAACATGTGGACCAACGAGATCTCGGGTTGGGACGGCAAGTACTTCTCGATGCCCGAGCGCGCCGTGCTACCCAAGCCGGTGCAGAAGCCGCACCCGCCGATGTGGGTCGCAGTCTCCAGTCCTGAAACGGCGATCCAGGCCGCCGAGCGCGGCATGGGACTTCTGGGAGTCTCGATCGGCACGCCGGACCAGTACGAGCAGCGCATCGCCGACTACCGCCGCGTGATCCGCAACGCCGACCCGGTTGGCAAGTTCGTCAACAACTGTGTCAACGGCGTCGGCTGGATGTACTGCGGCGAGTCCGATGAAGAAGCGATGGCGCTCGGAGGGGCTGGCGCCGGCGCGTTCATGAATGCCGCCGCGCACCTCGTCGGCGTGGGCAGCATCTATCCGTCGCCTGCCTACAGCTCGCAGGCCAGCGCGATCCAGCTCCGCGACCGTCCCGGCGACGTGATCAACCCGCTGCAGCAGGGCACGCCGATCGGCAACCCCGACACGGTCATCGCCGCGCTGCGTCAGTGGGAAGAGATCGGCGTCGACCGCATGGTCTTCCTGATCAACTTCGACCAGGTCGTACCGCACGAGAAAATCCTCGCCTCGCTCCAGCGCTTCGCCGACGAGGTGATGCCCGCCTTCGAGGAGCCCGAGCGACCTTCCCTAACCACCCTGCCCGACTTCGGAGCGGTGGAAGAGATCGGCCTGCTGGCGGCCGCCGGCGGCGACTAGAGCGCGTTCTCATCCTGCCGAATCTTCAGGTTCGTCAGGTGCCGAAGCCTGGCCAGTTCCTGTTGTCGCTCGTAGATCAGCACCCCTGCGAGCGGCAATCTCCACGTCTGCGAGTTCCCTAGACTGTCGCCACAACGCGGCTATCTGGCCGTGAGTTTCCATAGGCAAGGAGCGAGCAATGGAACACCGGAACTATTGGCAGCGGATGCGCCGATCGAGGATGAGTAGACGTGCGCTCCTGCGTGCCTCGGGTCGGGCAGGAGTGGGGGCCGCTGGACTCGCCCTCGTCGGTTGCGGCGGTGATGACGATGACGGGCAGCAGGCTGTCAGCCAGGCTCAACAGCAACAGGATCAAGATCAACCGCAAGCGCAGCAACAGGCGCAACAGCAGCAGGGCCAACAGCAGGCGATGCAGCAGCAGCAAGCCGACCAGCAGGCCGAACAGCAAGCTCAGCAGCAAGTCCAGCAAGAGGCTGACGACCAGGATCAGGTGGCACAGCAACAGCAGGTCCAGGCAGTCGGCAACCGCCAGTACGGCGGCAACTACACCCTCAATATCGTGCCCAACTGGGACGGGTTCGACCCGCACCGCGCCAACCTGGCGACGCCATTCCAGGTTTTCAACGACACGATGATGCGGCTCAACCAGATCTACGACAACCAGGGACCGATCTATACCGCTTCGATCGCCTCGCTACCGGAAGTCCCTGACGACGAGACCTATATCTTCCGCTTCGATCAGGGCGCTCGCTTCTGGGATCGGTACCCGACCGAGGGCGGCCGAATGTTCACCTCGGAAGATGCCGCTGCCAACATCCAGCGCCAGATCGATTCGGTTGACGCATCAGGCGCGCCCGACGCCCGGTTCTGGCGCGCCGCGCTGTACCAGGACACCGCGTCAATGGACATACCCGATGAGTCGACCCTGATCTGCAAGACCAACGGGCCCAACGCGACCTATCTCGAAACCACCCACATGGGTTACTCCTTCATGACCTCGATCGAGGCAATGGAACTGTGGGATCAACAGTGGATTGACGAGCAGACCAACGTCGAGTTGTCGTCCGGGGTCGGACCGTTCATCCCCACGGAGTTCGAGCCGGAGAGTCACGTGCACATGGTGCGCAACCCCGACTTCTGGCAGACGCTGGACGGCCAGCAGATGCCATTCCTCGACAGCCTCACCTGGCGATTCCTCGGAGATCCGACTGCGCAGGAGACTGCCTATCGCACAGGCGCCCTTGACGACTTCTCGGGCAACGCCGTCGCGATTGAAGGAGTGGAAGCCGACTTCCCCGACCACATCCGCTATGACCGCGGCGTGGTCTTGCCGCTGGCGATGCGTTTCAACTACAACCAGGAATGGGACGAGAATCCCTGGCTCGACCGTCGCGTGCCCTACGCGTTCCATCTCGTCATGGACCGCGACACGATTATTGACGCCGTCTACCTGGGCAAAGGCAAACCATCGACCCAGCAGCACATCAACTGGTACCACGGCTGGTCCATCCCGCAGGAGGAGATGCGCACCTTGCCCGGCTATCGACCGAACAAGGATGAAGACATCGCCGAAGCGCGCAAACTGATGGATGCCGCCGGAGTCGAGCCGGGCACCAACTACCCGATGATCGTCGCGGACATCTTCGAAGGGCTCTACCCGGGTTCCTCCGAGCTCTACAAGAACATGTATGAGAACGCTCTCGATATCACCACCGACATCGAGCTGGTGCCCTATGACGGCATCACCCAGCGACTGGTCGAAGGCAAGTATCCAGGTCAGTTCCCGATCTGGGTCGGGGCGGGCACCGGCGACCCGACGGGTGAATGGAATTCGCGCCTCGTCTTTGGCGCCTCAGGCAACCTGACGCACTACAACTTCAAGCCGGTCGAGGACATCGTCAAGACGATGAAAGTGACACTGGATGCCGAGGCCCGTCGGGAGATGGCGACAGAGGTGACCCACATCCTGCTCGGCAATGACGAGCGCTACGGGATAGAGGGCTTCGGTGACTTCTCGATCATGGGCAATGGCATCGATACCGGCATCTACTGGCCCTACGTCAATGTCCCCGAACGCAGCCTCCTCGTCTGGGAACGCGAGGGTTGGCACTGGCGCAAAGAGGTCTGGATGGACACAAGCCATCCCGACTTCCCCGGCGATCGCACCTAACTGAGGGACTATCGGCTCAATCGCGCAGTTTGAACGTAAACTGCGCGATTGAGCGCCTGACAGAAACTGGGCTTCCGAGGCTCGCTCTAGCCTCCGACGTTTATATTCTGTTGCAATCACGTCCCGAGAGTTCGTGCAGAATTTCACAACATGTTGAGAGGCTCGCCAATATGGCTGACCCAGTGTCCGACGCCCACCAGCAAATCGCCGTCCGCTACCCACGTACCGCCTCCTTGCGGGACGGACATCGCATCACCCTGCGATTGATGGCGCCCGGCGACGAAGATCAAATCCTCGCCTTCGCGCGATCGCTGCCGGCCGACGACCTGCTCTTCCTGCGCCGCGACATCACGCAGCCGGCCGCTGTCGCCCGCTGGATGCAAGAGGTCGAAGAGCGGCGCACCTTCACCGTGCTCGGTTTCGACGGCGATGAGCTGCTCGGCGAGGGTGACCTTAACTACTCATCCGCCGACTGGACCCGCCATCTCGGCGAGATTCGCCTGCTGCTCTCCCCGGCCGCTCGCGGACGTGGCCTCGGTCGTGTCCTGGCCGAAGAGATCTACGCCATTGCCCAACTGCTCGAGCTGCAACTGCTCACCGCGCGCATGGTCCTCGACCAGGCCGCCGCGCAGTCCGTCTTCCGGCGACTCGGTTTCCAGCGCGAGGCCGTGCTCTGGGACTACGTCATCGACGCCGACGGCAAGACCCACGACCTGCTGATCGCCACCCGCCGAATGAAGTCCCCCCGCTCTGGCTCATAGCTCAATAGCGAAATCCTCCGATCACTTTCTCCCCCCGCCCGGCGGGGGGAGATGCCGAAGGCAGAGGGGGGTCCCTTGCCAGAGTCGTGCCCCTACTCCATCAGCCCATGCAGACGATTGAAGTCGATGTGCAGCTCAGGGCTCAGCTCCCGACCCGCCAGCCCTGAGTAGTCCGCCTCATAGCGCCAGGCCCGGAACACCCAGTTGCACAGATCGCCACGCTGGGTGGTCAAGAACGGCGAGATCCACTCCCAGACCACACTGCCGCTGCCATCGACCTCAAACAGCCGGCCCGCCGCGCCCTCGGTGATCAAGTAGTTGCCATTGCCAAGCTTGGCTGCTCCGGATATGTGGGCCGAGAAGAACTGCTCGCGCGGCTTGCCCTGGAAGACCACGTCAAACTCGTTGGTTTTCGGATCAATCGACAGCACGCGCGAGTAGGCCAGATCCTGCAATCGGTGCATGCCGTTGTCGTAGACCAGTACTCGGCCGTCCGACTGCCATGTCGCATGGTGCTGATGCGAAATCTCCGGCTGACCGAAGCGCCAGCGCAGTGTTCCCGGACCGTCGTCTTCAGGCGGATCGACAATCCCAATGGTGCTTGTGTTTCGTGCTGAGAACAGCAAACCGCCGTCTGGAGTCTGCTCGATGCTGTTGGCGTGCGTCCACTCCCAGGTGTTCTCCAACGGACAGATCGGCGCGTCCTCAGGCGACAGCACGCGCCACAATTCGATTCGGCTGACTTCATTGCCCTCGGCGTCGATTTCGATGATGTCGTCGCCCATCATGTTGGGCGGCATCGGCTGATCGGGCTGACGTCCCCCGCCGAGCACCGTGCGCTCAACCTCCTTGGTCATCGGCACCCACTCCAGCGAGACCGTGTGACCGTTCTCCAGTCGATGAAAGTCGTGGTGGATACCGGGGTTGTCGTATTCCCAGACCACATTGCCGTCCCAATCGAGCTCCCAGAGGCCATTCCCGCGACCGCCGAGCATGTCGAAGATGCCAGGCGGCCCGCCGGGATCGATCGAGAAGCGCGATTCGTTCTCGCTGGTCCGCGGCGGAGGCGGATGGTCCGGCGCGACCATCGCCAACAAGCGCCCGTTCGGCAACAGTTCCACATTGAACAAGCGGCGATCATCGATGTGCCAGCGATGCACGACACGGCCCTGCATGTCGAGCAGCACCGCGTCCTCTGAGTTGGTCCCGCACATCAACGTGTAGCCCTTGGACGAACGCGCTGGGTTGTGATGAGTCAATCCAATAGGACGATGGATTGGCCAGCCCATGATTAGACCTCCTCTGGCTGCAGTGCTCCGGCGCTGACCAGCGGAAGCACATCATGCGCAATCCGCTCGGCCTCTTCCAGGTGCGGATACGCCGAGAGGATGAACTCGTCGAATCCCATCCTCCAATATGCGGTCAGCTCATCGGCGGCCTGCTCAGGTGTGCCAACGATTGCCGTGCCCAGATTGACCCGCACTCGCGAGATGCCGTTCCACAATCGCTCGCCGAGACGGTCGTCTTCAACCCGTCGCGCCTGAGCCGCTGCACCGACCATCGCCGTAGATTTCACCGCAGCGGATCGTTGGGCCAGCACCTCCGGATGCGCCTCGGATAGCAGCTCTGACGCCGCATCCCATGCTTCCTGCTCGGTATCGCGGACGACCAGGTGCGTGCGCAGTCCCAGGGCAGGTGTGCGTCCAACGTTGGCGTAGGCATCTCGCGCCCGACCGATCAGTTCCTGCATCGGAACGGGAGGCTGAATCCAACACAGCAGGACATCCGCTCGCGCGGCGGCGAGCTGCAACGCTGCTTCGGAAGCGCCGCCCAGGTACCACGCCGGAGCCGGCGGCGTAGGCGTTGGTGCGACGATTGCGCCGCTCAGGCGCACCGAGCTCCCTTCAAAGTCCAGCGGCCCGCCCGAATCCCAGAGCTGCGCGCAGGAGTCGATGAACTCGTCAGCCTGGGCGTAGCGATCGGCGTGAGATCCACCGATTCCGAGACGCTCGTTGTCGCCCTGGATCCCTCCAGGCACGATGTTGATATCGATCCGCCCACCGGAAATCTGATGCAGCGTCGCCGCCTGCTGCGCAAACAGGCCAACCGGCGTGATTCCTGGTCGAACGGCAATCAGCAGACGAATCCGCGATGACACAGCGCAAAGCGCCGTCGCTGTCGTCCAGGTCTCGGCGAGCGGCGCGGAGTGCTCGAACGACCCGTTCGCAAAGCGCGTGGGGATCAGCAGTGAGTGAAAGCCAAGCCGCTCGGCGTTGAGTACTACATCACGCAGGTACTCAAACGTCGGCTCCCGCTGAGCGCGAAGCGATCCAATCCGGTCGCCGTCGCCATCGATCGGCACGAACCAACTGAACTTGGGGGCGGGGCGCGCAGTCATGTGGCGAAGTGTAAGTCGTGCTGGGTCGCCTTTGTCATCAGCTCCGACCCCCCTCTGCCTTCGGCATCTCCCCCCGCGCAGCGGGGGGAGAAAGGGGAGATTCGCGGCGCTTCCTCCGGTTTAGCGGAAGAGAGAAGGCATGGCGCCTACCCATCAAGGAAGTCGGTCACTTCGCGCAGGAACACGTCAAGCTGGTCGTGGTGGACCCAATGTCCGGCATCGGCAACGCCGACTCGCTTGGCCTGCGGGAACGAGTCGGTGCGCCCGTCTTTGTTGGGGTCTCCCTGAGACTCTAGACCGGCGAGCAGCAGCGTCGGCATTTGCACGCGTGCCCAGATCTCCTCGGCATCATTCTCATTGAACGGATACGGCGACGACGAGCGTGCGTAGTTGTCAAACTTCCAGACAAACGTGCCGTCTTCGTTCTGGTGCACTGCATGAGTGGTCAGATGCAGCGCCTGCTCCCCAGACAGCCTGGGATTCGCTTCACGCATTCGCTCGACTGCGTCTTCCAAGGTCGGGTAGCGATGCGGCAGCCGGCCGGCGAATCGGTGAGTGTCGGAGATCCATCCAGACATCCGTTGGTGAGCAGGCACAGCGGAATGAGACTCCGTGACGCTCCGGGATGGCCCCAGGCCCTCAATCGCAATCAGCTTGGCTACGCGCTCGGGATAGATCCCGGCATACTCCAGGCAGATGCGTCCACCCAGAGAGTGTCCCAGCAACGTCACCGGCGCCAGATGCTTCTGGCGAACGAGCTGGGCCAGGTCATAGACATAGTCGATCATCGAGTAGCCGGAACCGTTGACCCACTCGGAGTCGCCATGACCGCGAAGGTCTGGCGCAAGCACGTGGTATCGATCCTTCAAGGCCAGCGCGACCCAATCCCAGGATCGGCAGTGGTCGCGACCACCATGAACCAGGACCAATGGCGGCGCCGTGGGATTGCCCCAATCGACGTAGTGCAGACGCAGTCGCTGAGAAAAGTAGATCTGGGAAGCGGGGTAGTCAGTAAGTTCGGTCATGCCTGGATCGTACTTGGCGATCCAGCCTCAAACGAGACGCTCAGGGGTAACAAGCGTCTCCCTGGCGAGAATGATGCATAACTCAGTTTCCCGTCCCCGCCCCAAAGCGGGAACCCGCTTTGGCCGGGCCGGTACAACACGGCTAGGTCCCGATCGACCAGATAGAAGCGACAGGTATGGCCGCAGTGTAAGAGCCAGGGAAGGAGCAGGCCCCCGCTCGGAGGCGGTGGCGGTTGAGAGGCTAGGCATCGGTCTGGGGCAGGAGGGCCAGGTTGTTGCGATGGACCACCGACGACCCATAGTTGTAGCCCAGCGCTTCGATGATCTCGGAGGACTTCTTGCCCTGGATGCGAACCGTCTCAGCCGATGAGTAGTTGCTGATCCCCACCGCGATGGGCACCTGCTCGGGGCTATAGAGCTGGATCACGTCGCCGCGCTCGAACTGACCTCGAACTTTCGTGACGCCTGCTGGCAGCAGGCTGCGTCCTTGCCTTGTCAGCGCTCTGACTGCGCCTGGATCGAGGTCGAGACCTTCTCCGTTGTGCAGACCGGCCAATAGCCAGCGCTCTCGGCTGTCGCGAACTGTGGTGTCGGCCGGCACAAGAGTGCCCAGGCGTTCTCCTCCGGCGATCCGGCTGATCACGTTCGGCTCGTGCCCCGACGCAATGACCACGTCGGTGCCGCCTGCCGACGCGCGACGCGCGGCCTCAAGCTTGGCTCGCATTCCGCCGCGACTGCGTTCGTCGACTTCGCCCGCGGCCTGCATCATCGAGACCGGGTTGCGAAGCACTGGAATCAGCTCTGCTTGCTCGTCGCCACGTGGGTCTCTGTCATAGACGCCGTCAACGTCGCTCAGCAGGATGAGCAAGTCAGCGTCAATCAGATTCGCTATCAGTGCGGAAAGTGCGTCGTTCTCGCCGAAGGCTCCGCCGCGCAATTCGTCGTCGGCAACGACATCGTTCTCGTTGATGATCGGCACAACCCCGTACTGGAGTAAGCGCAGCAACGTGTTGCGAACGTTGAGGTATCCGCGCCGTTCGGTTACATCGCCGCGCGTAATCAACGCCTGTGCCGCGGTCAGTCCGTAGCGCTGCAAGAGGGAGTCATAGCGCTGCACGAGCTGCGCCTGACCGATCGCGGCCAGCGCCTGTCGAGCGCCGACGGACGAGCGTGTCCTGGTCACTCCAACCCGAGCGCGACCGGCGGTGACAGCTCCGGATGTGACAACCGCGACCTGCGCGCCGGCGTTGCGGAGTTCCGCCACTTGGCGAACCACGGCCTCCAGCACACCGGGATCCAGTCGATCGGTACCCGAGGTGAGCAGGTTGGTACCCAACTTGCAAATGATCCGGCGCGGTTGCTGGTCGCTCATCGGATTACCGCCGAATGTTCCCGCTGGCGTCGTCGTCGGCGGATAATGGCATCATGCGACGAACCACGCCGATTGCGATTGACCGCCAAGCGCTGCGAGAACGCAGCTCGCGCTGGCGTCGCTGGCTGGTCCTGCATCTGCGGTGGTGGCGCACCGACCTGCAACTCCTGGCGAAACGATCGGTCTCGGAGTTTCTCGACGACCACTGCGCCCAACTCGCCGCGTCGATGTCCTACTACGTTTTCTTCTCGCTCTTTCCGCTGGCCATCCTCGTCGTCTCGATCGCCGGCGTGTTGCTGACCGACGACAGCCTGCGCGAACAGGTCGTGAATGGACTGTTCGATCTGCTGCCCTTGCAGTCGGGCGCGGGCAAGGAGGATCTCGAGGACTTGATTGAACCGATTGCGAGTGGGCGATCGGCCATTGGTGTGGTCTCGGTGTTGGGATTGATGTGGGCTGCGACGGGCATGATGTCTGCGCTGCGTTTCAGTCTCGACACGGCGTGGGACCTCGAGTTCCGGCGACCGTTCGTGCGCGGCAAGCTGGTCGATCTTGGTCTCGTGCTGGGCGTCGGCGGACTGCTGACGATCTCGATCGGCTCGACCGCCGTTCTGCAGGTCGGCAGTGAGGTGTCCGAGTCGGTGGCCGACTCGCTCGGTCCGTTCGGCACAGAGGCGACGGGGTTCTTCCGCATCGTCTCGATCCTCTTGCCGTTCCTGTTGACCTGGACGACGTTCACAATCATCTACAAGGTCGTGCCCAGCGTGACCACGCGTGTCCGCGATGTGGTGGCCGGAGCACTGGTGGGTGCGCTGCTGTTCGAAGCCCTCAAGCACGGATTCGCCTTCTACCTGAGCAACTTCACCAACTATGACGCGATCTACGGATCGCTTGGCGCCGCAATTGCATTGCTCTTCTTCGTTTACCTGGCGGCTTGCGTCCTGCTGTTCGGTGCGGAGATTGCTGCGGAATGGCCGCGAGTGATGTATGGCCACTACGACGGAGAAGATGACGAGGAAGCGGAAACCACCACGTTGCGCGAGCGCGTGCTCAACGTGGCAGCTCGGCAACTGATTCACGATCAACCTGTCCCAACCAACTTGCCCGACGAAGAAGCTCGCGCGGCACGTCTCGAGCGCCGGGCCGCAGAGCGCAGCAGACGGCTTGGCGGCGAGTGAAGAGATCACGCTGGATCCACGGGCGGCGGCCGTGCCGGAATCGCCGAGATACCCGCGGCCAGAGCGGGTATGACGGTGCTGTTGAAGTAGGCGACTAGGCGCGTTCGAGCGCCAGCACGATCGATGCGCCATCGATGTCCGCTTCAGTTCGGTGCCTTGTCAATCCATGATCCGCGCCATCAATCGAGATGGATGTTGCCAGTGTTTCCGCCGCGATCATCGATTCAAACTCTGACAGATCGCCCAGTAGCTCGCCATGCGCAGAACTCAGTTGCAACGAGATTCGATCGTCGGGATCGAGACCGGAGTCGCGACGCAACCCTTGCACCCGGTTAATCACCTCACGGGCCTTGCCCTCGGCAATCAGCTCGGCGGTCAGTTCAGTCGAAAGTTGGACGGCGCAGCGCTCGTCCTCGGCCGATGCCGCGTCGGCAGCGGCGTCAGTGTCGACCTCAATCAACAGATCGCTCGGCTGCAGGCTGACGCCCTCGATCTCGATCGACTGCCCCGACTCTGCAGCCTGAGCAATGTGCGAGGCCAGCTCCGGCGAGAGGTTGCTCAGCGCCGAGCGGAGCGCAGGAAGTTGCGGTCCGAGGCGAGGTCCGAGGACACGCAAGTTCGGCTTGATCGTGTAGCGGCGCGTGTCGCTTTCCGCGTCGGCCAGATTGACCGACTTCACGTTCAGCTCCTCGGCGATTGTGGCGCGGTGCCGTTCGACGGCGGCAGCATCTTCCGGCGTCCGCACGGCGACGCTGACCGCGGCCAGTGGTTGTCGAACTCTGATGCTTGCAGCGCTGCGAGCAGAACGTCCCAGCGACGCGACACGCTGGACCAACTCCATGTCACGATTCAGCGCCTCATCGATTAGTGAAGCGTCGGCAACCGGCCAGTCGGCCAGGTGTACCGACTCCGCAGCCTCAGCATCGACCTCGGCGGCCAGGTTGCGCCAGATGTCTTCGGCCAGGTAGGGCGTCATCGGGGCCAAGAGGCGGGCCAATGTCGTCAGCACCTCGTGCAAGGTCTGATAGGCGCTCTGCTTGGCTTCCAGGTCCGTCGCAGCACCGCCTCGGGCTGACGACCAGAAGCGACGCCGGCTGCGCCGCACGTACCAGTTGGACAGGGAATCGACAAAGCCGTCAATCTCCCGCGCGGCTGTGGTTGGATCGTAGTCGTCCAAGGCTTCGGTCACGCGACCGATCAATGCGTGCAGCTCACTCAGAATCCAGCGGTCCAGCTCGACCGTTGGAGGAGGAGGATTGTCGCCTGGTGTCCAGCCGTCGATATTGGCGTATGTGACGAAGAACGAGTACGTGTTCCACAGTGTGTGCAGGAAACGCCGCTGCGCCTCGCTGACCAGTCGTTCCGAGAATCGGCGCGGGTTGCCAGCCGGTGAGGCGACATAGCAATACCAGCGCAGCGCGTCGGCGCCGCTCTGATCGAGCACCGTCCAGGGATCGACGACGTTGCCCTTTGACTTCGACATCTTCTCGCCGCTCTCGTCGAGGATGTGTCCTAGCGAGATCACGTGCTTGAAGGAGATTGGTTCGGGCACGGCCTCGGCGCGGTGCAACATCGCAGCTTCGGCGTGGAGTGAATAGAACCAGCCGCGGGTCTGGTCGACGGCTTCGCAGATGAAGTCGGCCGGGAATCGTTCGTCGAATCGGTCCTGGTTCTCGAATGGGTAGTGCCATTGCGCGTAGGGCATCGCGCCCGAGTCGAACCAGGCGTCGGCGACTTCGGGACAGCGTCGCGCGGCCGAGCCGCATTTCTCGCAGGCGATTTCGATTTCGTCGACGTACGGTCGGTGCGGATCGGACAAATCTGGCTCAACGCCACTGAACTCCTTGGCGCGCTTACGTAGCTCGTCAAACGAGCCAACGCAAGAGACATCGCCGCACTCGGTGCAGCGCCAGAAGGGCAGTGGTGTGCCCCAGTAGCGTTCGCGGCTCACGGCCCAGTCGACATTGTTGGCCAACCAGTCGCCATAGCGGCCGGTGCCGGTGTGCTCGGGATGCCAGTGAATCTGTTCGGCGTTGGATCTGGTCAGCAGGTCCTTCGCCTGCGAGGTCGCGATGTACCAACTCGGCTTGGCGTAGTAGAGGAGCGGTGTGTCGCAGCGCCAGCAATAGGGGTATGTGTGTTCGTAGATGTCCTTGCGCAGCAGGAGGCCACGAGATTCAAGGTCGTCCATGATCATCGGGTCGGCGTCTTTGACCCACTCGCCGACGAACGATGGCGCTCCCTTCGCTTGCGCATCTCCAATGATCCGCCCGCCCAGATCGACCGGCTGTCTGAACAGCAGCCCTACGTCGCGGCCGAGCAGGTAGTCATCCTCACCGAACGCCGGCGCGATGTGCACAATGCCGGTACCGCTCTCCATCTCGACAAAGCCGGCAGCGCTCACTTTGCGGGCTGGGAGTACACCGTCGTCATCCTGCCACTCGACCAGCCGTGCCCCATCGAAGCGGTACGTTGGGACGCCCCACTGTTCAGGGTTGTATAGCCCGTCGTAGGTCACGCCGACCAGTTCAGATCCCGGTACCAGTGCAACGACCGTCGGATCCTCGACGACGCCGTCCAGCGAGGCATCCAACAGTTCGCGAGCGAGAATGACTCGCTCTCCCTGCGCAACTTTCACGACGGCATACGTCTCGTCTCCGGCAAGCGCCAGACCCGAGTTGGCAGGCAGAGTCCAGGGAGTCGTAGTCCAGGCCAGGAAGTCGGTCGTCCCTTCCCAGCGCAGTTGCTGGGGCAGCGATTCGTTGTGTGCTCGGAATCGCACCGTGACCGCCTGATCGCGGATGCCGTCTTGCATACCCTGGGACAGTTCATGGCTCGACAGTGATGTCTCGCAGCGCGGACAGTGTGGCGTCGTTCGCCGTGCCTCGTAGATCAAGTCCGCGTCCCAGAGCGTTTTGAAGATCCACCAGCACGACTCGACGTACTCGGGCGTGTATGTGCGGTAGGCGTCCGACATGTCGATCCAGAACGCCACCCGTTCGGTCATGTCCTCCCATTGCTGGACGTACTGCATGACCGACTCGCGGCATTGCTGATTGAACTCGGCGATGCCGTATTCCTCGATTGCTGGTTTGCTGTCGAGGCCGAGCGTTTTTTCGACTTCAATCTCAACCGGCAAGCCATGCGTGTCCCAACCACCCTTGCGGGGCACGCGCTTGCCGCGCATCGTCTGGTAGCGAGGAAACAGGTCCTTGAACACTCGGGAGAGCACGTGATGCACTCCCGGCGTGCCGTTGGCTGTCGGCGGGCCCTCATAGAACGAGAACACGTCATCAGCCGGGCGCTCTTCGACCGAGCGGCGAAAGATATCCCGCTCGCGCCAGAAGTCGCGGATTCGCGATTCCAGCTCAAGGTGCGGCATCAAGGAGCCAACCGGTCGGAACGGTTGGTCGCTGGCGGAAGGGTCGGTTGAATCGGGTTCGGTGAGTGCAGCGGAGGCTGCTGACTGATTAGCTGTTTCGGCCATCGTCGGGGAAATCCTTGGGGAATCGTCTCGCGATCAGCGCATCGGTCAGTTGGGTGATGCGGTCGCGAGTCTGTTGGTCGAGCAGGGTGGCAGCTTCATTGAGCTGCTCGCTAATCCAGCCGCGCGCCTCTCGCGCCGAGGCCGCCTGTCCACGACGACGGGACTGGTCTACCAGCGCCTGCGCGGCGCGCTCGGGATATCGGGATACGGTGTCCGCGACATCGGCGTCGCTCGGAGGCCGGGCGGTGGGTCGGCCCTGACCGCCCATCAGGCGCATCCAGCGTTGCGCCAGCGAGTCTGCCATGTCGTCCTTCTGAACGTGTGGGTTGAAGTAGTCAACGCTATGAGCGGCTGCGCTCGAAGTCAGGAACTTCGACACCCGGCTTCGGAGCGATCAATCCGCGGCGCAAGTCCTGGTTGATGCCTTCGACCTGGCAGGGGTGGACGCCCCAGCGCTGCTGGATCTCATCCATCTGATAGCCCAGCGTCATGATTCGCTTAACCGTCGTGCAGAACACCGGGCGATCACCACGCGGCAGGAACGGGACTTCGATCATGTCGCTGCACATTGCACAGGCCGCCGGATGCATCTGACGCGGCGTGCGTCCGCCGAAGGAGGCTGCGCCGCCGTAGCGGACGTAGCCGGCCTCAGCCTCGGGTGAGGTGCGAATCGACTTGCGCACCGAGCGGCATTCCGGGCAGCGCACCGGATCGTTCTGTAGCCCCTTGGACTGGTAGAACTCCTGCTCACCCGAAGTGAAAACGAAGTCGCGTCCGCAATCGCGACAAACGATCGAACGATCCTGCAAGGCCATGGTTACTCGCTAGTTGTGCTGCTGGAGTGTCGCTACATGAACGTCAATGCGCCATTCTGCGCTGGAACAAGGTCAACTCTATCAGAGGCGCTAGTCCGCCCGTTCGACATCCGATGGCGATCAGCGCCGAAGTGCTCGCGAGACGACAGTTTCCGCCCGCTGGAACAACGCCTCCGCCTCGTCCTGCTTCATGATCAGGCTCAAGGCGAGATAGACGACACCGCCGCCACTCACGCAGAGCGCGAGGACGATCCAGGAATCTCGGGCGAAGTCGAGCCCGACAAGAACCTCGATCAACAGCCAGACGAGCTGACCCATGATCACGGTCGCTACGACTGTCTTGATCGTCGACCACCAGACCATCCGCGACAGCAACTGGCGGTTCAAACGGCCGTTGAGCAGCAGCGCCAATAGCACGAACTCTGCGATCGCCGAGACCGACAGCGCCAGCGCCAACCCTTTGAGCTCCATCGGTCCTACCAGGACCGCTGACAGGATGACGTTGAGCAGCATCGAAGAAATCGCCAGGGCGACCGGCGTCCGCGTATCACCGAGCACGTAGAACCCGCGCGAGACGATTTCAATGGCGGCATGTGCGAACACGCCGATCGAATAGAACAGCAGCGCATCGCTGACTAACTGGGTCGCCGTCGCGTCGAACGCGCCGTGCTCGAGCAGCGTGGCCACGATCGAGTCTCGCAACAGCAGCATCCCGACTGACGCGGGAATTGCCAGGAACAGCGTGAATCGGAGCGTCTGCGAAACCAGCGCATTGACCGCGCTGGGTCCGCCAGCGGCCGCGCGTTCAGCCAGACTGGGGAAGACGGCTGTCGCTAACGATATCCCGAACAAGCCGACCGGGAACATCAACAGTAACCAGGCGAAGTTGAGCGCCGAGATCGAAGAGTCACCGACCAGCGAGCCGAAGAAGGTCAGCACGATCAGATTGATCTGCGCCGCAGCCAGACCGAGCATGCGCGGCGCCATCAGCCGCAACACCTCCCTCGCCTCGACGTCACCCAGATTGAAATGGAACCCGAGTCCACCGCCTGAGCGAACCAACGCCGTCGACAATGCTGGCAACTGGATCATCAGGTGCAGTCCCGAGCCCGCCACCACGCCGATCACCAGCGCCTCAACGCCCAACTCGCCGGGCAGCAGCAACGCGCCCAGGATGATCGCCAGGTTGTAGAGCATCGGCGAGATCGCGGGCAGCAAGAAGTGCCGACGCGCGTGCAGGATCCCCGTCAGCATCCCACTGACGGCAAACAGGATCGGCGAGAGCAGCAGCACCCGCGTCAGGAACACGGCGTCTTCAATGATCGCGTCCTGGATCCCGGAGTCCTCGCCCAGGCCTGGCGCGAGCGCCGGCACGATCCATTCAGCCGCGAAAAACACTGCGACAGACAGCGCGATCGTGCCAATCAGTACCCAGTTGAGCACGATGCTGGCTAGTCGCCAGGCCGACCGTTCACCTCGGTTCTGCAGCGCCCGCGCGTAGACCGGGATGAACGCTGAGGCCAGGGTCGCTCCTGCCAGCAACTGGAAGACCAGGTCGGGTAGACGCATCGCCACCCAGAACGCATCCAGTTCGACTGACGTGCCGTACTGGTCGGCGATCACCGCAGTCCGAGCCACCCCGAGCAACCGGGAGCCCAGAAACGACAGCCCAATCAGCAACACAGCGCCAATCACACCGCTGCGACTGCCCAGCAGTCGTCTGCCCAATGAAGACGGAGCGTTCAGGCTCATACATGCACTGTCGCAAACTGCAGCGAAAGGTGCATCGCGCAACTGCAATGTCGCGCAAGCAGAATCTGCCTATCCACCGATTCCGCTTCCCCCCTTGCGGGGGAAGCTGCCGAAAGCCAACTCCGCACTTGAGAGGGTGTCTCAGAAGTCCCATTGGATGGTTGAATCCCAGTCCCCGCTTTACGCGGGGACCGGCTCTGGTTGCACGGGATATCTGGTAGTGGAGTCCCTTACAAGGAGGGGGCAGGTCCCCGCGTAAAGCGGGGACTGGGAGATTTGACTTCTGAGAGATCCTGTTGACGCGGGGGCAGAAGGGGGTCCCGTTCGCACAGCGAACACCGCTGTGCAGAAGTGTCCTAGACACTCACGGATCCGCTGATACGATGAAGCGGATTGTGAAAGAGGGGTTGTCGTGGCCAACAAGGCTGCTGCCATCAAATACCTGCGCCAGAGCCAGAAGCGGCGAATGCGCAACAAGCCTGTCCGAACCTTCGCTCGCGGCTCCGTACGCGCGGCGCTTGATGCGATCGACGACGCCATCGACACGCAGGAATGGTCGGATGCCGACACCGCCATTCAACACGCGGTGAAGGCGCTCGACCGTGCTGCCCAGCGAGGCGTCATCCACGCCAACACGGCCGCCCGGCGTAAGTCGCGATTGCTGCGGCAATACCATACGTCGAGAAACCCCGACGTAGCGCAGCGACCACGCACGCGACCGCCCGAGCCGGCGCGCACGCCCTAGCCTGAACTTCACGTTAGCTTCGGGGCGATTGGTGCGCACGCTGCGCATGTCGCGATAGGCGTTTCCATGCGAGCTCTTGTGTTTGATCAGCCTGGAGTCATCCGGGTTGTCGATGTCGCGTCTCCCCAACCAGGACCCGGAGAAGTGGTGATCGAAGTTGGAGCAGCCAGCGTCTGTGCCTCCGACCTGCGCGTGTATCGGGGCGAGAAGTACGCCAAACCAGGAGTCATCCCCGGCCACGAGTTCGCCGGACAAGTCATTGCGCTGGGCGAGGGTGTCGCGGACCTCGATCTCGGCGATGGCGTCGCCGTCTACCCGATCATCGCCTGTGGCGGATGCGAGTTCTGCCGCCGAGGCCTGCGCAATCGTTGCACCTCCCGCCAGACGCTCGGCTACGACGCCAACGGCGGGCTTGCCGAGCAGGTCCTGCTTCCTGCGTCGCTGGTCGCACAGGGACACGCCGTCAAGCTCCCCGACGGCGCAGACTGGGGACGCGCCGCGCTGACCGAGCCAACGGCCTGTGTGCTCAACTCTCTCGAATCATGCCGCTTCCGGGCCGGCGCAAGTGTCGCCGTGCTCGGCGCCGGACCAATGGGACTGCTGCACGTACTGCTCGCCAGAGCCCTGGGCGCCGGCGAGATCATTGTCTCCGAGCCGGTCGAGGTACGCCGCGAGGCCGCCGCTGACATCGGCGCGAGCCGAGTCTGCGGCGGCGATCCGGACGAACTTCAGGCCATCGTCGACGAGGCTACCGGTGGCAACGGTTGCGACATTGTGATCGTCTCCGTCGGGCTCAACGGCCTGACCGAGGCGGCGCTTGACGTCGCCGGCCGGCAGAGCAGTGTCAATCTCTTCGCTGGTTTCCCGCCGGAGTCTTCGGCGATCGTCGATGTCAACGATCTCCACTACCGGGAGGTCTCGCTGACCGGCACACAGAACGCCACTCCCGACCAGTTCCGGCGCACAGCGGCTCTATTGCCGTCCCTTGAGGCTGTCGACCGCATCGTCTCGCATCGCTTCGCGCTGTCGTCCGCCGACCAGTCCTACACCGCGCGAGAAGATCCGGCTGTGCTCAAAACCGCCGTGATTCCGGACTCCTGATCATGATGGGCTCCGACACCGGCTACACCGGCATCGGTGAAGAACTGCGCCAGGCCCGGATCCGTCGCGGCCGCTCCATCGCCCAGGCTCATCAGGCCACGCGCATCGCCCGGCACTATCTGGAAGCGCTTGAAGACGAAGACTGGCGACGCATGCCGGCCGCCCCATTCGCTCGCGGCTTCCTCAGCTCATACGCGCAGTACCTCGGGCTTGACGACGGGCCGCTGCTCGAACGATTCCCCTTCGAGCCCAGCGCACCAGGAGAGGGCCTGCAACTCTCGGACGCAACGATCGAGTCCTATCAGGCCGCCGAGCGCAGCGCCGGACCCCGGGAAGAACTCCGACCGTCGCGAGTCCACCTCGGTCCCTGGCTTGCCGCCGCCGTCGTGGTGCTCGTCATCATCGGCGCGGTCGTGGCAGTCGTCAGCCTGCGCGATGAAGTCGAGCCCGTCGAGCCGGAAGAGTCCGTGCCAGGCATTCGACAGTTGCCCGAAGCAGTAGAGGAAGCAAACTCAGCAACCCCGGTCGACGCGGACTTTGAACCGTTGCCCGACCTACGCGAGTTCAGCTCCCGCGAGGCAATCAACTTCGTCAAGTTGCTCAACGCGCCGTATGTGATTGTCTCGATTTACGACGACTCGCCGCTCGGCACCGTGTTGGAACAGTCGCCCGCGCCTGGAGCGCAGCCGCCTGAGGACGCCGTGGTGACGCTCGTCGTCAGTCGCGGGCCGCGACCGGGAACCTCGATCGAACCGGCGGTCGATACGACAACCGACTCATCAACGAGCACCACCGAATCCGACAGCGAAGGCGGCTGATGCGCTACCAGATCGTCACTCTCGGTTGCCCGAAGAACACCACCGATTCCGACCGAATCGCGCGCACGCTCGAACAGCAAGGACATCGCGCCGTCCAGCAGCGAGCTGACGCAGATCTGGTCATCCTCAACACCTGTGGATTCATCGACGACGCGCGGGAAGAGTCACGCCAGGCCGCCGAGATTCTCGGCGCCGAACGCTCCGCAAATCAGCAAGTGATCGTCACCGGTTGCTGGTCGCAGATCGAACGTGAGCAGGTCATCGAGATTGATGGCATCGATGCAACCTTCGGCATCGAAGCCTGGAACCAGATCGCCGATCATGCGGGAACGGTGGAGGCCGAACGCGATATCCCCGAGACGTCTCTGAGCATCGGTCCATCGGCCTATCTGAAGATTTCCGACGGCTGCGCGAGGCCATGCACGTTCTGCAATATCCCCGGCATCAAAGGAAGACAATTCCGCAGCGTCGAGCCGGATGCGCTGGTGCAAGAGGCCCGCCATCTCGTGGCCCGCGGCGCACGAGAAGTCGTGCTGGTCGCTCAAGACAGCACTGCCTACGGCGCCGAATGGGGCGACGCCAACGGTCTGGCCCGGCTGATCGAGCGCCTCGCTGGCGAATCCGGAGCCGAGTGGTTGCGCCTGATGTACGCGTATCCGGGATTCGTCACGCCCAGCCTGGTCGAGGTGATGTCGCAGACGCCGCAGGTTTGCAACTACCTCGACATTCCCCTGCAACACGGTTCGACATCGGTCCTGCGACGGATGAAGCGTCCCCACAACATGGGTATGGTCCGCGGCACGCTCGACCGGCTGCGAACAGCGATGCCCGACATCGCCATCCGCACCACGTTCATCGTCGGTTTTCCCGGAGAGACAGATGACGAGTTTGCCGAGCTGCTGGACTTTGCAGCGGAGGCCGAGTTCGACCGCGCTGGCGCATTCATGTACTCGCCGCAGGAGGGAACGCCGGCAGCCCACATGTCGGAACAAATCCCGGAAGATGTAAAGCAAGCGCGGCACGAAGAACTGATGCTGCTGCTCGCCGATATCTCGGCCAGCAAGAACGAGCGCCAGATCGGACGCGAGCTCCAACTCCTGGTCGAGTCCGAGCCCGGCCAGACCACTGAGGACGGCGAACCCGTCATCGCCGGACGCACCTACCGGGAAGCAGCCGAAGTCGATGGCCTGGTCTTCGCGCTCGGAGAAGCAAATCCAGGCGAGATCCTCAACGTAGAAATCGCAGATTCGCTGGGACACGACCTCTGGGCGGAAGTGATCGCGTAGGGCCCCGTCCAATCATCGAATGCCTGGCCCCTTTGTCGTCGTCATGCCTGCGTTTGTCCAGGTTTACTCTCCGCCACACCATCTGAGCAGGACTTACAGCGAAATCGTCTCCGTCGACACCTCACCGACCTGACAGTCGATCCGCAAATCCTCGATGAACGCCAGTACCTTCTGCGCCGTCGCGTGTGAGATCTGCGACTCCGATGAAATCGCTGCAAACGCCAGCGTCGCCCTCGATGGATCGTTCTGCGTATCGACCTCCGACGCCGCGACGGGAAACTTGTTTCGCGTCCTCTGAGTCACCTGGCGCACCACTGCCCGCTTGTCCTTCAGCGATGCGGAGTCGAAAATCACCAACTCAACGGTCAGAACAGTGATGAAGGTCATACGTCCTCGTTCGGTTCGAGCGGCAACACAGCCTGTTGTGCCGGCGGTTCCAGATCCTCCAAGGGAGGCAACTGGTCGAGCGCGGACAGTCCAAAGTGGTCCAGGAAGCGCGGAGTCACACTCCAGAGCAAGGGTTGGCCGACCGTATCGAGACGGCCGCTGGGTGCAATCAGGTCTCGCGCCCGCAACGAACGAATCACACCGGAAGCACCAACGCCCCGCACGCGTTCGATCTGGTCACGCGTGACCGGCTGGTGATATGCAATCACGGCCAGCGTCTCCAGCGCCGCTTTCGACAAGCGCGGCGGCGTGTCCAGTCCCAGCAGCCGTTCGACATAAGGTGCAGCCTCGGGCGCCGAGACCAACGCGACCGTCTCGTTGTGTCGACGAAGGCGAATCCCCCGAGAGTCATCCGTCTCCAGCTCTTGCAGAACTGATTCAACCGCATCCACGGACACGCCGGTCACCCGCGCTAGCGTGCGCACCGTCGGAGGGGACTCGGCAACCAGCAATAGCGCTTCGACCGTCAGGCGCAGGTTCTCAGGCGGATGCAAGGAGTCAGGCTGTTCGGTCGTCATCCCACCAGCTCGCCCGACAGCACGCCTGCAGCAATCGACACTATGCGCACGCTGCGCAGCTGATTCGTGAGATCCGCATTCGTATCAACGCGAACCGGCAAATAGGTGTCACTCAGACCGGAGTCGGAATGCTCGAAGAGGACCGTCTCCAGGGCTCCAACGCGAGCATCGAGCGCATCCCGCCGCTGGCGAGCTCCCAGGTCGCGCAACTCTCGTGCGCGCTCTCGTTTCAGCTCGGGAACAACATCATCCTCCAACAGCGAGGCGGAAGTGTTGGGACGCTGTGAGTAGGGAAACACGTGTACATCGGTGAACTGCACATCTTCCATCATTTGTACGGAGTCGTTGTGGTCTGCGTCGCGTTCTCCGGGAAACCCGGCGATGATGTCGGTTGTGATCGAGGCGCCCGGTACTGCAGCGCGAATCGAGTCGACGGCCTCGCGGAACTCCGAAGCGGAGTAACGACGTCGCATCCGTGACAACACCTGATCCGACCCACTCTGCAACGCCACGTGGAAGTGTCGACACATCCGCGCGTCGTCCCAACAGGCCAGCAGTTGCGGTGTGATGTCCTGCGGTTGAATCGACGAGTAATGAATCCGCGCGGCATCCGTCCGTTCGAGCAGCGCCTCTATCAACGTCGCAGCCGACGCGCCATCCGACCGATCACGACCGTATGCGCCCGGTTGAGTGCCGGTCAGCACGATCTCCTGCACGCCCTCTTCGACCCGCTCTTGCGCAGCGGCGACAATCTCGTCGATCGGTATCGCCCGTTCCCGGCCGCGTACATACGGCACGATGCAAAAGGCGCAGACATCGTCGCAACCTTCCTGGATCTTGATGAACGCGCGTGTCCGGTTGCTCGATGCCAGAGTCTCGTTCGATATCGGCTTGCGGCCATCGATCGCCGACAACACAGCCGCGGCAGCGTCCTGCTTGCGACCGTTCGGCACCACTTCTACGCGCGCCAGCGATGCAATCTCGGCCGCATCGCGCTCTGCGTAGCATCCGGTGACGACGACCGGAGCTTCAGGCGATAGCCGCTGAGCGAGCCGGATCAGTCGTCGCGCCTTGCGATCGGCGACGTGCGTGATTGTGCAGGTGTTGATCAAGTACGCATCTGCGCGGGTCGGTCGGTCGACCGTGACGCAGCCATGTTGTTGAAGTTCTCTCGCCGCTTGCTGAGTTTCAGCCTGGTTCAGTTTGCAGCCCAACGTCAGTGTCGCCACGACAGGGGCGCGGATTGAACTCTGAAAGGATGCGCGGCCGTTCATGCCCATCTACGATACTGATAGAAAGCGACAACGGAGGTACATGATGGTAGAGATCGGTCTGGCAATCCTATTCGTCAGCATCCTCGTCGCTGCCGACCGGGGGCGCTACAACACGCTCAACGAAAAGATGAAGGACTTCGTCGACTGGCTCGACCGCCCCGAAGATCAGCAATAGACCCGTCGTCCCTGTTCCGAGCGACAACCCCACTTTCGTCAGCATTGCGACTCGTCGCACTGTTTCTCTCGTGTTGCCTGCTTGGCGGACATAATTGACAACGCCGCACGCCCGTACTACGTTGGATACAACAGAACAGACGTACAGGGAACGACGATGTCCAGCCGCGCTCGACCTCCTGTAATCGGACCAATCGCCCGGGCAGCACAGTTGCCGCTGATGCTCGAGCCAATCGCGACTCCGCGCGCTACCTCGCCAAGGCCCCGCCGAGGTAGCTCAGTCTGTCCACGCTGTGCCGGACCCACCGCCAGTCACGGACGGCGCACTGTCTGCATCATTTGCGGCTACGGCGCCGAGCCCTACCAGCCAAGACGCCGTCACAGCCGTTCAACCCGCCATCGCGCGATGAAGCCAGTGGCTTAGCTCAGCTCCAATCACTGCCGCTGAGTCGTCCGCGTCATCTGTGGATTCGGCGCACGTACGTGGACCGCTCGAAGGCGGATAAAATAAAGCGGTGAGCATTCTCATCGCTGTCCTGGTCCTCGCCGTGGTGGTCACCCTGATGTACATGCGGGGGCTGTTGACGTTCGGCAATCTGCTGTCTGTCTACCGGCGCATACGACTCGCGCTGCTGCTCGCGGTCGTGGCCATTCTGATCATCGGCTTCCTGCGCATCTTCGGTATCGGCGGCGATGGCTTCTGATCCGATGCGAGTGGTCATCGCGCCGCAGGAATTCAAGGGCAGCCTGACCGCTGTGGAAGCTGCCGCGGCAATCGAGCAGGGCGTCCGAGCCGTATTGCCCGACGCAGAGATCGACAGCGTCCCAGTCGCCGACGGAGGCCCGGGAACCGTCGAAGCCATCGTCCACGCCGCCAACGGACGCACGTCAATTGCCCGGGTGGACGGCCCGCTGGGAGCGCCGGTCGACGCCAGGTGGGGACGAATCGACGCCGGCCGCTGCGCCGTGATCGAAATGGCCGCCGCCTCGGGTCTGACCCTGCTCCGTCCCGAACAATTGGATCCGCGCCGCGCCTCTACCCATGGCACCGGCCAATTGATCAAGCACGCCCTCGATGCAAACGTCGAGCGCATCCTGATTGGAGTCGGCGGCAGCGCCACCAACGACGGTGGCGCAGGCATGGCTGAAGCGCTTGGCGCAGTCTTCCTCGACGAGGACGGCAATAGACTCCCTCCCGGAGGCGCGGCGCTGCGAAACCTCGCGAGCATCGAGATCGACAGGCTCGATCCTCGGTTGGCCGAGGTCGAAATCCATGTCCTCTGCGACGTGCAAAATCCACTGCTCGGACATGAAGGGGCAAGCGCGGTCTATGGACCGCAAAAGGGCGCTGACCCAGCCTGCGTCGCCCAACTAGATCGAGCCCTGGCCAACTTTGCCGCGATTCTGGAACGCGACCTGAGTGCGAGCGTCGCTGAGATTCCCGGCGCAGGAGCAGCCGGAGGGCTCGCAGCCGGACTGATGGCCTTCTGTGGCGCAACCCTGCAATCGGGCTTTGCCGCGGTCTCTGAGGCCGTCAGATTGCCTGAACGAATCGCACAGGCCGATCTCGTCATCACCGGTGAAGGCCGTCTCGACACGCAATCTGCTTACGGCAAGACGGTCGCCGGCGTCGCCCAACTGGCCCATGCCGCCAATATGCCATGTCTCGCCGTTGCTGGACTGATCGACGGTCGGGCTGAACTGCCCGGACTGACGGATAGCGAAGCTTCTACACCGATTGGAATGTCGATCGATGAGGCGATGTCGCGAACCGGCGAACTCGTCCCTGCTGCTGTCGAGCGATTGCTGCGGCGCTACTCGGCGTAAGGTGTGCGTCGGTCGGTTAAGTTGATCGCCGCCCGATGAGCGTTCCTCGGCGGCGGCGCGATTCCGATCTCGTCCAACCGGTCGTCGTCGATGCCAAAGTGATGCGCGACTTCATGTAGGACCGTCTCCCGGACCTGCTCAACCACTTCATCCTCGCTCCGACAGATGCTCTCGATTGGCTGCTGGTAGATCATGATCCGGTCTGGCAGCGTCTCGCCGTACCAGCCGCGATTCGTCAGCGGCTGTCCTACGTACAGGCCAAGCAAGGTGTGTCGCCCGCTGAGTCCGACCGAATCGAGTTCCTCGGTCGTGGGTTGGTTGCGCAGCAGGATGACCACATTGTCCATCCGCTCCGCGAGCTGTTCAGGAATTTCGTCAAGCGCGCGTTCAACCAGCCGGCGGAATCTCGATCGTCGCATCTGACTACGGTACCCAGTTGTTGAGTATGGCGCCTTCGAGGATCCGTTGCACGATAGGCCCAGCATCGTCGGAGCCGGACTGGCCGTCGTCCAGCACAAGTGTGACAACTAGCCGAGGGTCTCCGAAATTCGCCCAGGCCGCGAACCACGCGTGGGTCGTGTAAGGGCCAATGGTGACCTCTTCTTCCTCCTGCGCCTGTTGATCCTCATCTTCCTCCGTCTGTTCGCTGGCCAGCTCCACTTCGATTTCTTCTTCAGCCTGTTCTACCTCCTCTTCGTCGACGGCAGCCAGCGTCTCGGCGTCAACCACCTGGTCCTCCGCCGTTCCCGATTTCCCGGCGATGCGCAACACACTGCCTCGGAAGACGTAGAAGCCAGTGCCGTAGGGCTGCGAGACCGTAGTCCGCAATGCTGCCTGGAGTTGCTCCAGCGTGTCGGCCGAAACTGGTAGCACACTCAATGAACGCCGTTCGATCACCTGTGGCGGCGCTCCGACCGGTTCGATCGATTGGGCAACGATCGGCGTACTCACCACGCCATTGGTCGCAAGTGCAACGTAGGCATTGGCCATCTGCAGCACCGTGACAGCGACAAAGCCCTGACCAATGCTCATATTCAGCGTGTCGCCGGTGAACCAGGCTTCATTGAAATGCGTTGCCTTCCACGCAGGCCCCGGAATCACGCCGCTCTCTTCATTCAGACCAATGATTCCTGTCGCCTGGCCAAAGCCAAACCCCGATGCCACCGACGGCAACAGATCTGTATCGATGCGGTCCAGGTTCAGCCCCAACTCGTAGAACACAGTGTTGCACGATTCGGCCAGTGCCTGGGACAACGTGATCCGTCCCTGGTTGGTGTCCTTCCAGTTGCGCAGCGGTTGGTCGCCCACTTCCATCCACTCCGCTGGGCATGAAATCCGGTCGGTGATCTCGTACCCACCGCCTTCGAGCGCCGCGGCGAGCGTAACCACCTTGAACGTCGATCCGGGTGCATAGATCTGCTCAACCGCGCGATTAATGAACGGCTGACGTTCGTCGAAGAAGTATGTGTCGTACTCCTCCTGTGTCACGCCATCGACGATCGAGTTAGGATCGATCCGCGGATACGACGCCATCGCGAGCACGTGCCCACTACGAGGATCGATCGCGACTACGGCGCCAGGCTGTTCGCCCAATGCCGTCTCAGCCAGTTGTTGCACACGCACATCCAACGTCAGGCGGATGTTGGCGCCGGCGATCGCCGGACGATTGACAATCTCGCGGACCGGGCGACCAATCGGATCGACAATCGATAGGCTGCCGCCACGTCGTCCAGCCAGGATCCGTTCGAATGACTGCTCAATCCCGTCGCGACCCACCATGTCGCCGGCGCGATATCCCTCGACGAACAGCTCAGCCAGTTCGGTCGGATTGATTTCCTGCAGATAGCCGACGACATGAGCTGCTACGTCGCCGAATGGGTAGTATCGGCGAGTCTGACGCGTCACCAGGATGCCCTGAGACGCGAGCTGCTCAAACTCCCGGATCACATCCGGCGACGTATCGAGCGCCAGCACTGCGACAGGAATGTACTGATACGAGGGGACATCCTGATAGATGATCGCGCGGACATCTTCCTCCTCCACTCCCACCCGCTCAGTGAAGAAGTTCAGTACGAATTCCTCATCCGAAATCGAATCCCAATGCACGCCGACAATGACCACTTCGGTCTCACCGGCCAGTACTACGCCGTTCCGGTCGAGAATCTCACCGCGTGGCGGAGTTTCAATCAGCGTCCTGATCAGATATCCAGGAGAACCCAGGCTGCTAAACATCAGGTCCGGCGTCCAGTTGACCACCCAGTGAGGCTGTCGCAACGTGCGTGCCTGGACGAGTTCTTTGATCTCGCCAAAGAACGTCGTCTGATAGCTGATCTCTACCTCGTGTGATGATGCGTTCGAGTCATCCTGCGGTTGCACCTCCCAGGTGAATCCGCCAATCGTCGCCTCAGCCCAGATATCCCGGTAGCGCTGCTCGAACGCTTCGGCAGTGATTCGCTCCTTGGTCTCCGTCGAGGTCCGTTCGTATGCGCCGGACAGGTCTCCGGTCGCGATGAGATGGAAGAAACTCTGCACGGCAAACAACGCGGTCGGCGGCGCGACGTCCAGGTCTTCCAGATCCTCTGCCGGAGGCCGGTAGGCAGTCGTTCCATCGCCCTGTGAACCGCCGTCTACCGCAGCTTCGCCTGCCTCTTCTTCAGCCGTTGGCTGCGCTTCTTCTGGTGGGGGAGGGAAGTGCTTGGACAGATCGCGTTCGGACTCACCACCGAACACACAACCACTCAGGAGCCCACCGCATAGCAGAGTGGCGACGATCAACAGCCCCGGCAAGGTCTGACGGAGCGATACGAATCGCCGACTAAACCGCTGACGTGGTCGCAAACATGATCGCAGACGTGGTCGCAAACGTGGCGCGTCGCGCATGCCCGAGTTACCCGCTCACCCCGCTCTTCGTCACCTTACCAGCCAATCGAGCCACTGGAACGCCAGAACTCACGACGACAGGCGTTAGACTTGGATCGTTCCGGCAGTGAACATGTGCCGCAGAGGGGATTCAGCAGATGGACTATCGCGAGGATCAAACAATCGTCGACTTCCGCAACGAAGTGCAGACGTTCATTGGCGACAACTTGCCCGACGATTGGGGCTCCGGTTCGGGCGGCGAAGGCTACGAGAAGGAAGCGATGGACCTGACCCGTAGCTTCCAGTCCGAAATGGCCAAGCGCCGCTGGCTGACGATGGCCTGGCCCAAGGAGCATGGCGGGCTCGAAGCGCCCCACTCACAGCAGATGATCATGGCCGAGGAAATGGCCTACCATCGTGCGCCCGGCGGCGGCAGCAACATGGGCGTCCAGTGGGTCGGCCCGTCGCTGATGCTCTACGGCACCGACGACCAGAAGGAAGAGCACCTGTCCGGCATCGCCGACGCCGAGACCTGGTGGTGCACACTTTACTCCGAGCCCGGCTCCGGCTCCGACCTCGCATCGCTCCAGACCCGCGCCGTCAAGGACGGCGACGACTACGTGATCAACGGCCAGAAGATTTGGACCTCCGGCGCCCACGTCTCCGACTGGGGCTGGCTCGCCGCACGCACTGATCCCGATGCACCCAAGCACAAGGGCATCACGATGTTCATGATGCGCATGGACACCCCGGGCATCACCGTGCGACCGCTGATCAACATGGCCGACGGCCACGGCTTCAACGAGGTCTTCTTTGAGGACGTCCGCATCCCGCAGACCAATGTCGTCGGTGAGGTCAATCGCGGCTGGTACCACCTCGCGGTCGCGCTCGACTTCGAGCGCAGCGGCATCGGCGCCTTTGCCGGCGGCCGCCGTACCGTCGAGGAGATCACCGGGTTCGCGCAGGAGAACAGTCACCTGGTCGACGAGCGACCGAATGCTCGTTACGAACTCGCAGAGCGACACATCGAAGTCGAAATCGGCACGATGATGGCCTACCGCATCGCCTACATGCAGGAGCATGGCGTGGTCGCCAACCACGAGGCGTCAATGTCGAAGCTATTCGGCTCCGAACTCGGCCAGCGGATCGCCAAGACCGGCATGGACCTGCTCGGTCTGCGCGGCAACGTCTGGTCCGACGGCCCGTACGCCGCGCTCCAGGGCCGGTTGAGCCGAAGTTACGTCAGCGCCGTCAGCGGCACCATCGCCGCCGGCACCAGCGAGATCCAGCGAAACATCATCGCCACCCGCGGCCTCGGCCTGCCACGCGGCTAGTAGCAGGGCCTGTTCTCGGAGCTGCCGCAACGCAACTGCGAGTGCATCTCCCGTCCCCCGCTCCCCCTTGCAGGGGAGCTGCCAACCAAACTCTTCGCTCCCCCTTCCAGGGGGAGCTGCCGAAGAGCCTAGCCCCGGCTTGAACGGGGGCTGAGGGGGTCCCGCGCCGCCTCCGCAAGTCCCTGCAATAGCTAGTTGCCTCCTCTCCCTTTCGTGCGAACAGGATACGGCCAGTGCTGCCGAGCGATGGAGTGACGCATCCGAGAGCAGTATGGATCGCCTGGTCTTCGCTTCTGTTCCTCTGTGCAATCTCGATTGTGGCCTGCTCAGACGACATTCCCGAGTGGTCGACGGACTCGGAGACCATGGAAACATCCAGACTCCCGACCCAGACCTACGTACCGTTGGCTCATGTCCAATCTGCCCTTCGAGGCCCGCTTCACTACTCATCCTGGCTTGGGCGGGAAAACCACATTGATTCGGCAGTTAGTTACCTCATCGCTGAGCCAGCCGCCAGTTATGGCGCCCTCGTCTTCCAGGTTGCTTGTACGCAGGGCGAAGTCGAGTTCTACATGATCGGTCCGCAAGAGACCGTTGCAGATTCCTTTGCGGTCGAGGTCAAGGTTGACGGCGGCAGCGCTGAGCAGCAGCGCTGGCAAGGTGTCGGCTCGCTTGGGTTGGAGCTGGTTGGCAAGGATGCGCAATCGTTCTACAGCGAGTTGCGTTTCGCTGAGCATCTGTCAATCACAGTCCCAGAACTCCGCATCGGCCCCGCCGACGTTCCTGTCAGACAGCTATTGAACACCTCGATACAAGACAATCTTGACTACTGCGGCGACTATCACCCAACCGAGCGGCGCGTCGCCGAGCCGACACATATGCCATTGACCGGCGTGGGCGGCGCAGTCTCGCCTTATCTGACATATGAGGCAGTCGAGAGTGTATTCGGCAGCAGAATCATTCTTACCTCAAGCGTGCGAGTCGCAGCGCTCCAAGCGGATGAGTCCGTGCCTGGTCTGCGACTCGTCCTGCTGTGCAGTGGCGTCGGGCGGTTCGTTGTTCGATTTGAAGGCCTGAGTCTTGAGCACGTCTCTAGTAGACCGCTTGAGTTCATCGTGACGATGGATGATTCAGTTGCAACCAGGAGTGAATGGTGGATCTCAAGCGATGGGGACGAGGTCGTCGCCGATGTCGAAGAAGTAGGCCTGCTTGCTGGTATGTTGCTGGCCGACTCAATGACCCTGCAGATCCCGGATCTGGAAATCGGACCGGTGGTGTTCGATCTCACTGGCCTGCTGGAAACTCCGATCCAGGGCAACCTCGACCACTGCGGAGCCTACGCAGAGAACAAGTCCAGTTCCTAGCAAAGCGCTGCTCCGGCAAATCCGCGTGGGAACCCATCCGACCGCTGCGTCGTCCAACAATCATGGGCGCTAGATTGTCGCCACAAACCAACGGGAGCACTGCATGACCCGATCCCGACTCTGGCTGCTGGCCCTGGCGCCCATTCTTGCCGTTGCGATCATTGCAACTCAGCACTACGTCCTCGCCGATTCCACCGACTCGACCGACTTGCGCGGGTTCAAGACCTGTGGCGACCTGCATGAGCACTACGTCAAACTGTCGTTGAATTCGATCACCGAGCAAAGATACGAAGATGAAGAAGAAGCCGCCGCCGACGACTTTAACGACTTCCCAGCTACAGGCGCCGACGGCGGAGATGCAATTGAGCGAGAAGAAGCAGCCCAAGAAGAGGCGGAAGAAACCGCCTCGGACGAAGGCGTGGTCTCAGAGACCGGCACCAATGTCCAGGAGCGAGGCGTTGACGAGTCGGACATCATCAAGACTGATGGCACGCACTTCTACATCCTGCGACCACAATCGCTGCTGATTGCGAAGATCTCCGAGAATGGCCCGCTGGTCGAGGTCGGACGGATCGAGTTCTCGGAGCTCGGACATCGGCAGGAACTGTTGATCGGCAGCGGCAAAGCAGTCGTCGTGCGCCAGCTTGATTCGGCGCCCGGCATCATCAAGCTCGACGAAGAGCTGATCAAGCCAGGCGGCGATCTGACCTACGCGCGTCAACAGAGCGAGGTGCTCGAGATAGACGTAAGTGATGCCGCTTCGCCGACATTGCTGCGTGAACTGGACCTCGACGGTCGCTTCCTCAGCGCCCGGCTGGTGGGCAACGACCTGCGCCTGGCGATGCAACACAGTTCGGTCATCCCATATGTCTCGCCCTGGGCGTTCGGCTGGCAGAACCGCGAGACCAACGCCGAGCGGTACAACGAGGCGTTGCAGGCTTCCTTCAAACTGGGCCAGTGGTTCCCACTGTTTGGCCTCGAGGACCACTCCGACAGTTCGTTTTCGCATGGCTATTCGGTCGAATGCTCACAGACGTTTGCGCCTGTGAACCGACTGCCAACGCGCTGGGGCGAACCGCCCAGTACGGCATTCATGTTGTCATTTGATCTGACCGAAGGCATCGGCGAATGGGGATCCGTTGGCGTACTGGGGATGGCGACCAATCCGACGGTCTACGCATCCACGGACTCGCTCTACCTCGCCGCGCCAACCGACAATTGGCAGGACACCGCGATTCACCGATTCGACATCAGCGACCCTCTTGAACCGACTTACTTCGCTGGCGGAATCGTTAGGGGACAATTGCTCTCGCAGTGGTCCCTCTCGGAACACAATGGCTATCTCCGTGTTGCAACGACCGACTTCAGTAAGTGGCCGTCTGTCAGTAGCGTCACCGTATTGGGGTCCGAGGTCGCAATGGTGTCAGAACACGATGGCCGAGATGGCCCCGCGCGGCGCCTGGAACAGATCGGACGGGTCACGGGTCTCGGCGCAACCGAGAGCATCTTCGCTGTCCGCTTCGCCGGAGATGTTGGTTACGTGGTGACATTCCGACAAGTCGATCCGCTCTACGTGCTCGACCTCTCCGATCCGACCGACCCAAAGCAAGTCGGTGAGCTGAAGATTCCCGGCTTCTCCCGCTACCTGCATCCGCTCAGCGGTGGACTGCTGTTCGGCGTGGGACGCGACGCCGATCCTCGGACCGGCTGGGAGCGAGGTCTGCAGGCGACGTTGTTCGATGTCTCGGACCCGTCCAATCCGACGCAGATCGCTGTGCTGCCGCTGGGCGACGATGCCTACAGCCCGGTCGAGAACGACCACAGAGCATTCCGGTACCACAACGGCACCGCCTGGATCCCCGTCGGACCCAACGACTACTGGCTGCGGCAGAACCATGACGGCGCCTTCTTCGGAGTACGAGTGTCCAGCGAAGGTCTCACCCACGAGTCGACGCTGAGGGTCCACGGAGAGGCCAGGCGAGCAATCCCGGTGGGAGAACAGATCCACCTGCTAGGCAGCGAGGAAGTCCGAACCTACGACCTCGAGGACAACACGGATCTCGGGGCGCTGAGTTTCGCTCCCGAATGGGACAACCGCTGGCTGCCGGTCTGGCCGGATTAGTGTCGGTGTCCTCGCAGGAGGGTGGCAACGTAGCGCAGCGGTTGGACGGTGGACCGGAGCGGGTCCCCGTGTGAAACGGGGACTGGGGAGGGGCTGCGCATATACTCGGCTTCGTAGTTTGCGATGCTGAGGATGTTCTGATGGCCCCACCTTTGACTGACACTCGTGTGCTTGACCTGTCTTCGGGAGCAGTCGGTGGGATTGCGACGATGGTCCTGGCCGACTTTGGCGCTGAGGTCGTGAAAGTCGAGCCGGTTGGCGGAGATCCCTGGCGCTCGCTGGCGGCGGCTCCGATGTGGCTGCGCGGGAAGCGATCGGTGGAACTAGATGTGGTCGCGGACCGTGGGCGGCTGGACGACTTGATTCGTGAGGCCGATGTGGTCGTTTCGACCGATTCTCCGGCCCAGGCCCAGGCTCGGAAGCTGGAGTACTCGGACATCCGGGCGTTGAACGAGTCGGCGGTGTTCTGCTCGATTACGGGCTTCGGATCGACTGGTCCCTACGCCGAGTATCCGGCCTATGAAGGCGTTGTCTCGGCCAAGTCGGGACGGATGATGTCATTCGCCGGCCAGCGTCTGCGCGAGGGGCCGGGGTTTGCAGCGGTGCCGGTGGGATCGCATGGGGCCTCGCAGGGCGCGGTACAGGGAATCCTGGCAGCGCTGATCGAGCGGCAGCGTTGCGGTCGTGGGCAGATCGTCGAAACGTCCTTGCTCCAGGGCCTGATGCCGTTCGACTTGCTCCTCCTGCTCCTCACTCAGCTTTCCGAGCGCGAGCCCGAGGTCTATCCGCAACTCTTCAGCATCGGCGGTGGCATGCCGACGCTCAACTATCACCCCGTGATGACGCGCGACGGCGGCTGGATTCAGCTCGGCAACCTGCTCGAGCACCTCTTCTACGCCTTCATGGACGCCGCGGATCTCACGTTGCTGTTCGCCGAAGAGCAGTGGCAGGGCGGCCAGGCCGAGTGGACACCGGAGGCGACAGAGGAAATGCGAGACCGCATCCTCGAGCGAATGCAGGAGAAGACCACCGACGAGTGGATGGAGATCTTCCGCGCGCAGGGCAACGTCGCCGCCGAGCCATTCACGCCGACCCACGACGCGGTCGGAAACCTCGACATGGCGGCCAACGGCGACACCGTCACGATTGAGGATCCGGGGCTGGGACCGGTCAAGCAGATCGGCCCGATCGCGCATCTGCGTGAGACGCCAGCAGACGTCTCGCGACCGGCGCCGGCAGTCGGAGAGGCCAACGGCTTCTCCTGGACGTCCCGGAATGGCGATGTTCCGATGAACACGACCCCGAACGGCGCTTCACCCTCGGGCAAGCCGCTGGACGGATTCACCGTACTGGAGTTTGCCACGATCATCGCCACGCCAATCGGCGTCTCGATGCTGGCCGACCTTGGCGCGCGGGTGATCAAAGTAGAGCCCATCGGCGGCGATCCATTCCGCGGCATGGGCGGCGGTCCGCTGCGAGGCTTGCTCGCTTCGAAGACAAACGCGGCCAAGGAATCGATCTGCATCGACCTCAAGTCCGCCGAAGGACAGGCGATCGTCGCCGAGCTGATCGTCAACGCCGACGCAATCGTGCACAACTACCGGCCCGGCGTCCCTGACCGCCTGGGTATCGGCTATGAAACGGCCAAGGCCATCAAGCCGGACATCGTATGGGTGTCGGCCAATGGCTATGGTCCCGACTCGCCAGGCGCACGCCGACCCTCAGCGCACCCGATTCCCGGCGCAGTCATCGGAGGAGCGCTGTTCCAGGCGGGATCGGCGATGCCGCCGCAGGGCTGCGAGACGATTGAAGAAATCCGCGAGGCGTCGCGTCAGTTGATGCGCGCCAATGAAGCGAATCCCGACCCCAACACAGGCGTGCTCGTCGCATCGGCGACGCTGCTCGGTTTGTACGCGCAGCGGCGCTACGGGATCGGGCAAGAAATCTACGTCAATATGTTGACGGCCAATGCCTATGCAAACAGCGACGACTTCCTTCAGTACGAGGGCAAGACGCCGCGTCGGCAGGTCGACGGCGAGCTCTACGGGACCGCGCCGTGGTATCGGCTGTACGAGGCCTCGGAGGGCTGGGTGTTCTTCGCGGCGCTGACCGACGACGAGTGGTCGGCATTCTGTCAAGAAGCAGCTCCGCAGCTGGTGGATGCTCGAGTGCAGGACGAAGACACTCTCGCTTCTGCGCTCGGTGAAGTATTCGAGCAGGCTCCGGCCGAGGAATGGGAACGACGGCTCACGGCCGTCGGTGTCGGCTGCGTCCAGGCCGACTCGGGCAACTGCGGTGAGTTCTTCTCCAAAGACGAACACGTCCTTGTGAACGGCTTCAGTCCGGTCGCCAATCACCGGAGAATGGGTGACGTGCGTCGTTGGGGTCCGCTGACCAAGATGGCCGGTGGTCGCGACGACTACGGTCCGGGAGTGCTGGCCGGCCAGGAGACGGACGAAATCCTGGCCGAAGTCGGTCGGTCGTCCGAGGACATCGAGCGTCTGCGCTCGGAAGGCGTGGTCTGGTCGGAGCCAGTTGAACTGGCGTGAACGATCGCGAATTCTTAAGGCGCGCGAGACGGTACGCTCGCAGAAAGCGGCTGTCCTTCGCTTTCGATCCTGAACGTGGGAAAGGCAGTCATGGCCTTGTAACTGTCGGGCCGAACAGAACGGTGATGCCCCGAGGCGAGATTGCGCAAGGTACCTTGGTTTCAATGATGAAGGATCTGGAGATTGACAGAGGGGACTTCTAAGTCATGCGCTATGCGTACCCGTGCTCAATAGAGCGAGACGTCGAAGAGTTGCAGAAGACTGGACGCGAAGCGTATGTGATTTCGTTCCGAGACATTCGCGGGGCTAACTCGTGTGGTTGGTCTTGGCCGGAAGCGCTGGAGATGGCTGAGGACTGCTTAGACGTGGCGCTCTCCTGGTTCATGGACGACAACATCGATCCCCCTTCTCCGAGCCCGCTTCAATTGGGCGAGGTCATGGTGGCGGCGAGCCCGATCATGGCTGGCAAGTTGGCAATCTGCTCTGCAATGCGCGAACAAGGAATGACGCCCAGCGAGTTGGCCGAGCGCATGGATATGGGTGACGAGAAGGTGCGCCGTCTGCTCGATCCCCGATACCGCACCCATATGACCACAGTGCAACGCGCGTTGGCAGTCGTCGGACGATCGCTTGTCATAGAAGACTGCGCAGTTGCTTCGCCCCCCGCGTCGATCGCTGTTGGGTCGCGTTCCTGAGCTGAAGACGGACTATCGCCCAAGCACACGTACACTGCTCCTGTCGATGAAATGGAGCGGATCATGGGACTCAGGGGCGAAGCGGCGATTGTCGGGATTGCAGAGTGGAAGCCGGAGCGGCGGCCTACGGCTCCGCCGATGTTCACCCTCGAGCAGTGGGCCGAGCTGACCCGCGAGGCCCTGGACGATGCTGGGATTGACCCCTCAGAGGTTGACGGCATCTGTTGCACCAACATCCGCGAGTCGGACTCGTTCGTGCCTTCGACGATCACCGAATATCTCGGCCTTCAGGTCAACTTCGCCGAGGTCGTCGACCTGGGTGGCGCATCCTGTGCTGCGATGGTCTGGCGGGCAGCGGCGGCGATCGAGCTGGGTCTCTGCAATGTGGTGGTGATCGCCGCGCCGTCGTGGCCCTCACCCAGACCGCCGAACCCTCCGAGTGGACCGAGCAGCTGGCGCTACGGCGCGTCCTCGGCCAACTATGGGTCGCCGCAGGCCGAATTCGACATTCCCTACGGCAATGTCGCCCAGAACTGTGGCTACGCGCAGATCGCGATGAAGTACGGCGCTGAGTACGGTTACGATGCTGAGGCGTTGGCCAAGATTGCCGTGGACCAGCGGGTGTCTGCCAATCACAATCCGGCGGCCGTGTTCCACAACGTGCCGATCACGGTCGAGGACGTACTCAACTCGCCCGTGATATCCGACCCGATCCACATGCTCGAGATTGTCATGCCCTGCGTCGGAGGCGCAGCCATTGTCGTGGCCGGCAAGGATGTGGCCCGGCGCTCAAAGCATCGACCGGCATGGATTTCCGGCTTCGGTGAACGGGTACTGCACAAGACGCCGACCTATGCCGAAGATCTGCTCTCGACGGCATTGATTCCCGCTGCCGACCAGGCCTTTGCCATAGCCGGCCGGAGCCGTGAGGAAGTAGACCTGATCTCCGTCTACGACTGTTACACAATCACCGTACTGATGACGATTGAGGACGCTGGATTCTGTCCACGCGGCGAGGGTCAACCCTTCGTGCGCGAGCATGATCTGTCGTTCAAGGGCGACTTCCCCTGCAACACGCACGGCGGACAGCTCGGCTTCGGTCAGGCAGGACTCGCGGGTGGGATGTCGCACATCACCGAAGGCGCGCGCCAGGTGATGCGCCGCGGCGAAGACCACCAGGTGCCCGACGCCGACGTCGCCTTCATCACCGGCAACGGCGGATTGATGTCCGAGCAGGTCGCGTTGATCCTGGAGGGCGACTAGTGGCAACCGACGAGCTCCGGCCCCCATTGCCAACACCGATTGACCGGACGCAGCCATTTTGGAATGCGCTGCGCGAGCACACAGTCAAGATCCAGTACTCGCCGTCAAGCGACCAGTGGGTGTTCTATCCGCGATCACACGCACCGTTGACGCTGCAAACCGATCTCGAATGGCGCGAGATCTCGGGAGAGGGCACGCTCTACACCTACACCATCGCCCGCCGACCAACCGCCCCCGACTTTGCCGGCGAGCAACCGCAGATCATCGCCGTGGTCGAATTGGACGAAGGCCCGCGGCTGACCTCGACGTTGGTCAATGTGGCGGAAGACCAGATCAGTGTCGGTATGCGGGTCCGGCCCTGGTTCGAGGATGTCCCCGGCACGGAGACGACATTGCTCCGATATGAACCGGCTACATAGGTTCGTAGCACTTGTTGGTTGTGTAACAATCCTCGCCGCAGGATTGCTGGCAGCATCCTGCGGTGGCGAAGAGCAAGCGAGTCCGGATTCATCCGCCGCCGAACAGTCGCAGGACTCTTCGTCCCGACAGGAAAACTCGCAGGTACAGCAGTCAAGTCCGCAAAAGCAGAGCAAGGGCGAACAACAAGAACAGCAAACGGTCCAGTCAACTCAAACGCAAGCCCAACGGCAGCAACAGGAACGCAGCGCCGAAGACAGGTCCGATTCCTCCGACGATGACCAAGAGCCAGAACAACGAGGAACAGATACTCAGTTCAGCCAAGTCAATCTGACCGCCGTCCCGATCCTGAATGCCTATCAGTTCAGCCAGCCGATTGAGATGCTGCCTCTGCCGGATGGTTCGCTACTGGTCGCCGAGCAGCGCGGATACATCACGCGATTCGTCGAGGAAGACGGAGAGATCGAACAGTTCGGCATCCTCGATCTGACCGAATCAATCCGCTTCGGCGGCGAAGAAGGTCTGCTCAGTATGGCGCTGCATCCGAACTTGGAGAACGAGCCATATCTGTACGTCTACTACTCACCCGCCGATGCCCGCGTCACGCGACTGTCGCGCTTCCGCCTCGTGCTTGGTTCGGCGTTGATGGCCTCGGAATTGGTGATCATCGAGGTCCCGCAACCCTATTCCAACCACAACGGTGGTGCAGTCCGGTTTGGGTCGGACGGCATGCTCTACCTCGGCTATGGCGACGGCGGAGCTGCGAACGATCCGCAAGACCATGGTCAAAACCGTGAGACCCTGCTGGGCACGATCATCCGCATCGATGTCAACAACATCGACACGACAACGGCCTATCGAATCCCGCCCGATAACCCATTCCTGGGCGTCGCAGGTGTGCGCCCAGAGATCTGGGCGTATGGACTGCGCAACCCATGGCGCATGGCCTTTGACAGCGAGACCGGTGATCTCTGGGTAGGCGACGTAGGACAAAATCGAGTCGAAGAAGTTGCCGTTGTCGCCGCCGGTGAGAATCACGGTTGGAACGTGTTCGAGGGCGACGAGTGTTTCCGCTCTGAGGAAGAGTGTGAGGCGCTGACCAATGCAGTCGCGCCGGTAGCCACATACACGCACGACGACGGCTGTTCCGTGACCGGCGGCGAGGTATATCGCGGTAACGGCATTCCAGGACTGTCCGGGCATTACGTCTTCGGGGACTACTGCTCCGGCAAGATTTGGACGATTGCTCCCGACGGAGTAATGGAAGAACGGCTGGAGTTAGATGACTCGATTGCGTCATTCGCGGTCGACAATGACGGCGAGATCTATGTGCTGGTCTTCAATGGTCCGATTCTGAAACTGGTCGCTGACTAGGGTCTGTTCACATGGAGCTGCACCACCAACGAAACCCCGTCATACCCGCGCTTGCCGCGGGTATCTCGCCGCATTCAGCACGACGTTGGTTCGCGACTCGGCGAGATTGCCGCAACAAGCGCGGCAATGACGGAACTCTGGGCCAGCGCTGAGTGATGTGGACAGGCCTTACTCTGAGACGACAGGAAACGAGCTCCTCACATGACAACTTCTCGAGCTTTCGGTAAGACTCCTGCCCCGGACGTTCCCGGCGGGATGACCTGGCTCAACACCGGGCGTGAAATGTCGATGGCCGACTTTCGCGGTCGACTCTTGATCCTGCACTTCTGGACCTACGCTTGAATCAACTGTCTGCACGTACTTCCGCAGTTGCGGAAGCTCGAACGACGCTACAGCGACACCCTGCAGATTGTCTCGGTGCACTCGCCCAAGTTCCCGACCGAGCGCGAGACCGAGAACCTGCGACAGGCGATCCTGCGGTTGCGTATTGAACATCCTGTCCTCAACGACGCCGACTTCAAGTACTGGCAGACCTTCGGCGCGCGCGCCTGGCCGACGCTGTTCTTCATCGATCCCAACGGCAATGTGATCGGTCTGCACGAGGGCGAGCTGACCGAGGACATGGCCGTTCCTCTGATCGACGGCTGGTTGGCCGAATACGAGGCAGAACAGATCCTGTCGCGTCAGCATCTGGGCCTGGAGCGTGAGACCGGTCATGACAGCGCGCTCTCGTTCCCGGGCAAGGTCGCGTGGGACGACGATGCAGGTCGGCTTGTCATCTCGGATAGCAACAACGACCGGATCATCATCGCCGACATCGACGGCAACGTGTCGCAGGTGGTTGGCGGTTCGCAAGCCGGCTTTACCGATGGCTCGGCAGCGGAGGCGACCTTCAATCAGCCGCAGGGCGTTGAGAGCTATGGCGACTACGTATTCGTTGCTGACAATGAGAATCATGCGATTCGCCGCATCGACGTGCGCGACGGCAGCGTGATCACGATCGCCGGAACCGCCGAACAGGCGCGGATGCTGCCCTCGGGCGAGCCTGCGCGCCGGACGGCGTTGAGCTCACCCTGGGATGTCGCGGTCCACGACGGGGATCTCTACGTCGCGATGGCCGGTATCCACCAGATTTGGCGCATGCCGCTGGGTGACGACGCCGGCAGCGACTCGTACATCGGCCCCTGGGGCGGTTCAGGGCGCGAGGGAATCGTCGATGGTCCACGAATGCAATCCGAGTTAGCTCAGGTCTCCGGACTCGCGCCTGGTCCCAGCGGCGTGGCGTTCGCGGACTCAGAATCGAGCGGGGTGCGAGAGATCAGTTGGGACCCCGACGGCCGCACGACGACATTCATCGGCAAGACCGGCGAGGGCGGACTGTTCCACTTCGGCGATGCCGATGGTGGTCGCTCAGTCGCTCGGCTGCAGCATCCGCTGGACGTGGCCAGGGTCGGAGACGAGTTATACGTCGCCGACACCTTCAACCACAAGATCAAGCAGGTGTTCGCGCTAACCGAAAACGTCAACACGCTGGTCGGCGGTCATGGTGACGCACTGGGCAACTTCAGCGAGCTTCAGCTAGATGAACCCGGCGGACTGACCAACGGTCCCGGACGCTCACTGTTGGTAGCCGACACAAACAATCACCGGATCGTCCATCTGGATCTGGAGTCGCGTTTGGGTCGGGAGATCGTGCTGAAGCTGCCCTGACACACCGCTCGAGTCCCCGTGTAATGCGGGAACCCGCTCGACGGGAACGCAGGCGTTGATGTAGGTGCGACCCTTGTGGTCGCCCGTCGCTGGTGCGATGCAGGCAACACCAGATCAGCCACAAGGGCTGCCCCTACACGCGATCAGACGATGATGTCGCCCTGTTTCATCACGAACACCGGTTGGTTAAGGTCACGGATGTTGGTGGCTGGATCGCCGGTGAATGCAGCAAGATCAGCGTCGAAACCTGACTGGATTCTGCCGACCTGATCGCCCACACCGATCGCGTCGGCGGTGTCGCAGGTCATGATTCTGAGCGCCTGCCAGGGAGTCATGCCGATGTCCTCGACGAAGGCCCAGGCCTCAGCCGGAGCTCGATCAAAGTCGGCGTAGGCCATGCCCATGTCGAGTCCCGAGGTGAAGCGCGCCCCTCGTTCTCGCATATCTCGCACGATTTCCAGTCCCTGTTCGCGTGGAGACGGACCTTGCAGGTTGGGATTGCGCCGAGGAGCCGCGTCACCGCGCTGACGCGCTTCACCGGCGAGTAGTCCTAACCCGATCGTGGGATTAACCCAGATCCCCTCGTCGGCGATGCGCTGGGCCAGATCCGGCTCGTACTTGAACCCCTCTTCCGGATTCGCGGATAGCCAGCGGCAGTGGATCAGGTGCCGGACGCCGCCCTCGACCGCTGCCCTGATGCCCTCGGCTGCGTGCGTATGAGCAGCCACCTCAATCCCGCCCGACTTGCCAGCTTCGACGATCTCGCGAATGGTCTCAGGCGGATACTGGCGGTCTCGGGGATTGGAAGTCGGAGTGAAGTTACCACCAGAGGCCATCACCTTGAGCACATCCGCTCCCTGATCGACGTGCGCTTGCGCCATCGCCCGGACGGATTCCGGGCTATCCGCCTCACCTCCCCAGAACCAGCAATGATCCATTGTCCGAGTGATTGGCGCGCCCGAGGCGAGCAGTCGTGGTCCGGGGATGACGCCCGAGGCGATGGCATCGCGGACGGCAAACACCACTTCATTCTTGGAACCGAGGTCGCGCATCGTCGTGATCCCGCTGCGCAGCGCGAGCCCAACTGCATGTGCGGCTCGCATCAGCGCAGGCTCGTTGGGCTCCTGCGAGATGATGTCAAAGGCATCGACCCGCGGCGGGCAGGGGATATGCGTATGCCCCTCGACCAGTCCAGGCAAAAGCGAGACATCGCCAAGGTCAACGATTTCTTGGTCCGCTGCGTCGGAGGCCGGCAGCACATCGATGATTTTGCCGTTGGCGACAGCCACTGCGTGGTCGGGAAGCCAGGCGTCCACCGTCGCGTTGGCGACACGGTCAGCGCGATAGAAGCGACGCTCGGATTCCGCCATCAACGTGCGCCTCTCACTACTGGGCTTGCCAGGTTGGTGAACGCTTCTCGCGAAATGCCTGTGGACCTTCCTTCGCATCGTCGGTGACACGGGCAACGCGGCGCATCGTCTCACCAAATCGGATCGCTTGCACGAAGGGCAACTCCTGACCTCGGTGCGCGACTTCCTTTGTCGCCCGCACGGCGAGCGGTGCACCCTTGCACAATCGCTGGGCCAGATTGTTGGCAGCCTGCATCAGGTCGTCGTGGGGCACGATTTCCCAGACCAGACCCATCTCCTTGGCCCGCCAGGCATCCACCCGGTCGCCGATCAGCAGCAACTCCATCGCGTAGTGCCAGGCAACGCGCTTGGGCATCCGAATCGAGCCCTGAATCGTCGGCACGCCGATCTGCACTTCGGGGAATCCAAACTGTGCGCGGTCTGAGGCGATGACAAAATCACAGGCCGCCACGAGCGTCAGGCCGAAACCAAGCGCGAAGCCGTTGACAGCGGCGATCGTCGGTTTCCAGATCTCCATGCCCGACTCCAACGAGGTCAGCGAAGGCACCTCCCAGAAGGTGTGTTCCTCGGGCGGAGCGGGCGAACGCAGATCGGCGCCGGCCGAGAACGCGCGTCCTGAGCCGGTGACGATGCCGACCCAGGCGTCATCGTCATTGCGGAATTCTTCCCAGGCGGCGTTGAGGTCGGAGCGCAACTCGTGGTTGATCGCATTCAACGCCTCAGGCCGGTTGTAGGTAATCGTGGCAATCCGGCCACTGCGTTCATAGGTAACGGTGTCGCCCATTGGTGCCTCCTGGATTCATCGGCTGTGCAAGTCCGCTCCAGCCTATCTGCCGTGATCGTTAGGTCGTGTTCGCCTAGGCGAAGGGATTGAGTTCTTCGTTGAGCGTGTTGAGATAGTCCGAGTAGATGTATCGGCGATCCCGCCGGCGCCCCGTAACCTCCTCGACGATGCCGAGATTAGCAAGGTGTTGAACCGCGGAATCCGCGGCAGAGAACGAGAGTGTTGAGCGATCACGAACAGCAGAAATGGTCAGCAGCGGCCGCTGCACGAATTCATGATGTGCTCGGATCGCGGAGTTGGCTCGTCGTCCGGAGGCAGCAATGCGGGTTCGATCAGCCTCAAACAGCCTGGTCAACCGTTGCGCAGTTTCGACGCCGTGTTGGGCTGTCAAACGAACGCCTTCGAGGAAGAACTGCAGCCAGGCCTCCCAATCGCCATCGTCGCGTAGCTGATTGAGCAGGTCGTAATAGCTCGAGCGGAACTGTTTCAGATAGAGACTGAGATACAAGATCGGTTCGCTCAACGCTCCTGACTGTACCAGGATGAACGCGATTAACATCCGGCCGACCCGCCCATTGCCATCCAGGAACGGGTGGATCGATTCAAACTGAGCGTGCGCCAGACCAGCCCGAACCAGTGACGGCAAGCCATCGTCCGCTGCATGAATGAATCGCTCCAGATCACTCATGCATGATTCGACCTGATCGTGAGGCGGAGGGACGTAGAGTGCGACACCGGGACGTCTACCGCCGATCCAGTTCTGTGATCGACGAAACTCGCCGGGCTGCTTCTCGGAGCCGCGCCCGCTCTGAAGTAGCAGCCGATGCAACTCGCGCAGCAGCCGATTGCTCAGCGGGAAGTCATCGTCTCGCATCCGGTGTAGTCCATGGTCAAGGGCGGCGACGTAGTTGGATACCTCGGTGACATCATCGATCAATGCGCCAGGTCTGTTGCCGAGTTCAAATTCCAACAGGTCGGAGAGCGAAGACTGCGTGCCTTCAATTTCGGAAGACAACTGCGCTTCCCGCCGAACGTAGGAATAGATGAAGAGGTCGGGATCCGGCAGGTGTCGGGTCACCGCATCCAATGAACCCAGGGCGATGGTTGCCCGCTCAAGCGGCCGGTGCAGATTGGAGAAGTCGAGCGGTGGGACCGGTGGCATCGGCGCCGGTACGTACGCTCTGACCGGTTCTTCGGCGAAAAGAGTCGTTTCGAAATGGCCGGTCGTTGTTCGCTTCACAAGAGGGTGCTCAGTCGTTGGCTGGCAGCTGGATTGGCGAGGATCGTTGTTCCGTAAGTCGGAATAGCGCAGTACGTTATTGTGACTTCGGCATGAAGCCAGAATAGCATGGGCCGTTATTCTTGGAAGCGGAATAGTCAGCCGCATTATTCTGACTTCGGACGTAAAGCGGAATAGCTTGACTACTTATCCCGGAAGTCAGAATAAGAATGATAGCTATTCTAGGTTGAGGTCAAAAGACGAATAACGAGGGAGCCTCAGCCGCTCTGCAGACCCTGCAGGTGCTTGCCTGAGAACTCTGCCAGGACGGCCTCTGCGTCCGACGCCGGGTGGAGATTGGCGATGGCGTGGTCGAATCCTCTTGACTTCATCTCGGCCAGGGTTTCGGCCGCCTCGTCGATCGTGTCCTCGGCGATCACCGTGATCCGATTAATCATCAGCTCGAGCGCCGACGAATCCCGACCGTGTGACTCCGCCTCCGATTTCACCAGGGCCCAGTCTTCGTCGAGCGTGTCGAGCATCGCCGGGTTGGCCAGGTAACCGTCGGCGTAGCGGCCGGCTCTGCGGAGTTGGCGCGGGTTGTTACCGCCCAACAGAATCGGGACGCGGCGCGGCGGCTGTGGTCGGCAGTACCAGCCCTTCGTGTTGTAGAACTCGCCCTCGAACGATCCAATCTCGTTCTCCCAGAGGTCGCGCAGCACCTGCAGGTATTCGTCCATGCGGGCGCCTCGGCGATCGAAGGGCATCGACAGGGCTTCAAACTCTTCCTTCCACCAACCGACGCCGGCGCCGAGGATGAGTCGTCCGCCTGCGAGATGGTCAAGCGTCGCCATCATCTTGGCGTGCAACACCGGAGCGCGCATCGGCGCGACCAGCACGGCGGTGCCCAGTTCGACCCGCTCCGTGACCGCGGCAGCGTAGGTCATCAGCGTTAGCGGCTCGAGGAATGGAGCTTCAGCCGGAACCAGAAAGCGCCCATCCTCCGAGTAGGGGTAATCCGAGCCCTGGTCGGGCCGCAGCACGACATGGTCGAATGTCCAGAGCGAGTCGTAGCCGTTTGATTCCACGGACCGAGCCACACGCGCGATGTTCTCAGGGCTTGCAACTCCACCGACCTGTGGCAAGTAGATCCCGACTTTCATGGCTCACTCCCTCTCGGTCTGCTTTGGGCGGTACCCTCCGCAGATATGCGGCTTCTGACCGGACGTTCGCCGAACAGTATGACTGACCCGACGCCGACGCGGCAGTCGGCCTCGTGAGCCAGCGTCCGGCATTCGATCGGCCGCCACTGCGGCGTTTGTTCGGCATCCGCGATTACCGAGTGCTCTGGGCCGGTGCGTTGTGCATGATTATTGCGCAACAGATTCGTTTCATCGCGATCCCACAGTGGTTTCTCGACCAGACCGGTGCCGATTCGTTCGCCGAGGTCGCGATCATCGGTGCGGTGCAGCTGCCGATCCAGGCATTCGCCGTCCTCTATGGGGGCGCGCTGGCCGACCGCTTCGACCGCCGCTGGCTGATGGCGGGCGCGAACATTACCGTGTTGGTCATTCTGATCGTCGTCGCCGCAGCCGCCAGCGCCGATCTGCTCGAGTTTTGGATGGCCTGGGTCGCGCTGGGCGCGTTGGGCGGACTAGCCACATTCGTGGCGCCGGCCCGCGCGACGATTACTCCACGCGTTGTTCCGCCGCGATATCTCAGCGCAGCGGTCACCCTGGATACCAGCACGCAGATGAGCGGCTGGATCCTGGGCGGCCTGATCGTCACAGCATTGGCCGTCGGACTCAACGCAATCGGGATGCTCTGGGTTGCTGCCGGATTCGCAGCAGTCTCGGCAGTGATGCCGTTACTGATTCGCACGTCGGCACGGGCCGTGTCCGAGCGTCAGTCGACGGTGCGCATGGTGATCGACGGCGCCAAGTACGTTTCGCGCCATCCGATCCTGCCGGGCCTGTTCATTCTCGACTGGGGCATCACGATCATCTCGTACTACCGCGAGATCCTGCCCTTGCTCGCGACCGGCCTGTTCATGGCCGGCGTCGGCGCTGCCGGAGCGCTGGGTACGGTCAACGCGGTTGGTTCAGCCTGCGGCATGATGCTCGCCCTGTTCCTGGTCAACTATCGAGCCAAGGGGATCATGGTGCTGGCCGCCTCGGCGGTCTATGCGGCGTTGTTGTTTGCACTCGGCGCTGCGCCATTTCTCTGGGTTGGGATGATCGTGATTGCAATGCTCGGCGCCGCTGATGCAGTCACGGTCGCGGTCAGGCAGGTCACCGTTCACCTGACCACTCCCGACGAGATGCGCGGCCGCGCGTTCTCCGTCATGGTGCTGATGGCGCAGACCGCGAACAATCTGGGCATCATCTGGGTGGGATTCTGGGGCGACGAGGTCGGTGTCGATACCACATATTTCATGGGCGGAGCGATTGGCCTTGGAGCGACGCTTCTAATCGGCGTACTCTGGCGTTCGATCAGCCGGTATCGGGCGCCGGCGCATGCTCCTGATGCCCCGTTCGAGTAAATCAGTGGAGTGAGTTGAGTCGGCGCAGGTCGGTTTGGAGAAAATCATGGTCTTCAGCGAGCAGCTGATCGACTTCTTGGTCGAGCTGTCCAGCCACAACGATCGAGAGTGGTTCAAGGCCCACAAGGACGACTACGAGAACATCTTGCGAGAACCTGCGCTGGAGTACATCCGCGAGGTGGCTGGTCCGTTGGCCGATATCTCACCGCACATGAGAGCCTCTGACCGCAAGCAGGGCGGATCGCTGATGCGCATCTACCGCGATGTGCGGTTCTCGCGAGACAAGTCGCCGTACAAAACCAACGTCGGCATCCAGTTCCGGCACGAGTCGGGCAAGGACGTACACGCGCCGGGCTACTACGTCCACATCGCGGTCGACGACTGCTTTATCGGCGTGGGCAGCTACATGCCCGACCGCGACGCACTGCTCGCTTACCGCCGAGCAATCGACGAGCATCCGCGCGATTGGCTCGAGATCAAGAAGCTGACCGAGTCGGACGACTGGATGCTGGGAGGTCACGGCGACAGCCTCAAGCGCCCGCCACGCGGCTACACCGCCGACCATCCACTAATCGAGGACATCAAGCGCAAGCACTTCATCATCACCCACTACGTCGACATCGAAGACGTGACCTCGCCAGACTTCGTCGACTACTCAATCGAGCGGTTCAAAGAGACAAAAGAGTGGATGGCATTTCTGACGAAGGCAGTCGGCCTGCCGTTCTGACAACGACCTCCCCCTCTGGGGGAGGTGTCACGAAGTGACGGAGGGGGCAGCTCCACCGACATCGCGCAGCAACGGCCGGCCCCCTCAGCCTTCGGCAGCTCCCCCAATAGGGGGAGCTGTTGAGAGCGCTGTCTATCCTGCGATTCACTTGTGTTGACATTTTGCTCGATGAGGAGGACGCAATGACCCAGCAGACCCCCGAACGGAATATGCCCCCGGTCGCTCCGGACCTTGAAGGCGACCCGGTGGCTCCGCCCGAGGACTCACGATTTGTGATCAAGCCGATGGGCGAGACGCCCGTCAGCATCGGCCGCAACATCCACTCTCGGCGCATGTTCACGACGGCTGAGGGTCGATTTGAGAGCTCGTTCCAGTTTGTGCTTTACAACGTCCTGCCGGTCGGCGAGACCAATGTGCGGCACATCCACGAGGACATTGAGAAGGTCTACTACTTCCTCAAGGGCAACGCCGAGATCGACTGCGGCCCCTGGCGCACGACGGCGACGGCCGGCGACTTCCTCTTCTTCCCCGCCGATATCGCGCACCAGATTTACAGCCAGGGTCCTGAAGACCTTGAGTTCATCGTCTGCGCCGCCCAGACCACGAGTGAGGCTCGAGGGATGTTGGATGGCGGCTTGCTTGAAGACAGTGGTGAGGACGAGTAATGGCCGACCAGGATGCGACAGAGATTGTCCCGCTTGAGCCGCTCAGAGTCTTTGGCAAGGCGGTCTACGAGGCATGCGGCGTGCCCTCGGACGACGCGGAATTCACCGTCGAGATCCAGCTCACCGCCGACCTGCGCGGTGTCGATACGCACGGATTCCAGCGACTCGGCTGGTACGCGGGACATCTTCAGGCCGGCCGCTACAACCCGACGCCGAGACTTGAAGTGCTCAAGCAGACGCCGGTCTCGCACGTAGTCGACGGCGACGGCGGCATCGGTCAATTGGTCGTCGCGCGGACGATGCAGCGCACGATTGCCAAGGCGAAGGACACGGGACTGGCGCTGGGCACATTGCGCAACAGCAATGACTGGGGCATGGGCGCGTTCTATCCGATGATGGCCGCTGCCCAGGGATTCGTCTCGTTTTGCACGACAACGAGCGTGCCCACGATCGCCCCCTTCGGATCACGAACGCGGATGACCGGCAACAACCCGATGGCCTTCGCCGCGCCACGAGCTTCCGGCCCGCCGGTGGTGCTCGACATGGCGCTGACGCCGGTCGCTCTGGGCAAAGTGATGAGGGCGCGCGCCGAGGGTCGCGAGATCCCCGAAGAGTGGGGATTCCAGGACCTCGAAGGTCAGCCCACCACCGATCCGGAGACGGCGATGGGAGGAGTGATCCCCGCCCTGGGCGCCGTCTCGGCCTACAAGGGCACAGGCCTGAGCAGGTTCATGAACCTGCTCGCCGGAGCCTTACCTGGGGGATTCCACAGCAATCAAGTCAACATCGGCAAGCGCGGACAGTTCCTGCTGGTGATCGATCCTGAGATCTTCGGCGAGGCGGAAACATTCTCATCCGCGGTCGATGAAATGGTCGAGCAGGTCAAATCGGCTGATCCGTTGCCGGATGTCGGGGAAGTCTTCGCGCCCGGCGAAATCGAACAGCGCGCCTATGAAGAGCGAATCGCAGCGGGCCACGTCGTCTATCCGTCATCAACACTGCAGGACCTGCGAGAGTTGTCGTCGGAGATGGGGATTCCGCTGGAGGTTTAGAGGACTCGCAATTCGATCGCTGTGTACCTGGTTCGATCGCTGTGCGCTTGGCACGCGTCCCTGCTCGGAGCCAGACCGGTGAATGGAAGATCGATCAGCCCACATTGCACCGTCATACCCGCGCTTGCCGCGGGTATCTCGCTGAGAGGTGCACAGACGTCAGTTAGGTGCGCTGCGAGGTTGCCGCGACAGAGCGCGGCAATGACGGGATCGATATGGATGCTAAAGCACTCTTGGCGCCTCCCGATGGCGAAGGACGATCAGCGCTCGCAGACCACGCCGTCACCGTCGCCATCCCTGGCCGACGGCACAGCATCGGCAGGAAATCCTCGACCCCGGCCGTTGCTGCCGGTGTTGCGCTCGAGCCCTGCGGCTTGGGCGTCGTCGCATGATGCGTAGGTCTTATCGCTGGTTCCGCCCGCGTCCGCTGCTGGATTGCCGTCGCTCTGCTGCGGCTGAAGATGGATAACAGTCGGCCGCCGTTCGGGAAACTCCGGCAGCCTCGCATAGTCGGACGGGCAAGTGTCCAGCATTTCGCGCAGCGCGCCGATCTCGTCTCGGTCGGCGCTGAGCGACCATTGCAACTTCACCGCGATCCAGTCGTGTGCGTACTGACACCAGGCGCTGCGCGAGGGCGGCCTCCACTCGGCCGGATCCTGCGCGCTCTTGTTCCGATTGCTCGCGGCCGACACCGCAGTGAGCGCCGCTGGGAATCCGTAGTCATTGGCGAACCTGGCTTTGCGCTGAGCCGGCCAGCGAGCCGCCCCCGATCGATGCGCCTCGGCCAGCGGCACCATGTGGTCGATGTCGAGATCGGACGGGTTGTGGAACTCTTCGCCGTCGTACCAGGAGCGCCAGACGCCATCGATTGGCCGGCAATCCTGATTGACCTCGGAGATTGACAGCGCTTCGGCGATCAGCACCAGTTCACGAACGTTGCATTCGTCTCGGTGCGTGTCGGCCCAGCCGCCCGGCTGGTAGTCCTCGCGTTCATACTCGATCCCGGAATCTGACTCGTCGCCCATCGTCAACCGAGCGAGTAGTTGCTCGTGTGGATCCGGAGCTTCCGTAACCGACGACTCCGGTTGTTGCTCTTGAGGCAACGGTTCTTCCTGGACCTGTCCATTCACAGCCTGGTCGCGCTGTGACGATTGCTGCGTGGTCGCCCGCTCAGTCGGCGAAGCTTCCTCTTCGGCCACGCAGGCCGTGAGCAGCAGAACCAAACCTGCGAGCAGCAGCGAGGAACTCGTTCGCCAACGCGCCAATGCTTCTTCGTTCGTCACTCCGGCCCGTTCCCTCAAATCCGCACGCTATCGATGTATTGGCGGCCGTTGCTGCGCTACAGCCTTGCGACGCCCACTATCCTGAGGCGGAAGCCGAGAGGATGCTTGCCATGGTCAGCCCAATTGTCTATTCCTGTGATTCCCATGTGGTCGAGGGACCTGAGGTCTTTGACGGACTCGTGGAAAAGTACGGCGACCGCGCCCCGCGCGTGGTCGATGGCTGGAAGGGCCGCGAGGGCGTCTACCTGGCCTGGCCGCAGATCGACTTCGCGATGCTCGTCGGAAGGCTCGGCATTGCCGGCGCCAACCTCAATCTTCCCGAGACCAAGGAGAAGATGCAGCGCGGCTGGGATCTGATCAACCCCGGCGTCAAGGACCCGGTTGCCCGGCTGACCGAGCAGGACACCGACGGCGTCGTCGGCGAGGTGATGTACCCCTCGATCAACATGCTGACCTACATGGTCGACGACGTTGAAGTCGTCAACGCTGTGTTCCAGCGCCACAACGACTGGATCCGCGACTATTGCTCGCACAACCCGGACCGGCTGATTGGCATTGGCTGCCTGACCCTGCGCGACGTTGATGCCGGCATCGCCGAGCTCGAGCGCTGTGCCAAGATGGGCATCAAGGGCGTCGCGATTCCTTGCACCGCGCCCAAGGATCTGCCCTACTCCGACCCCTACTACGAGCCCTTCTGGACGGCGGCTGAAGAGGTCGGGATGCCGCTGACGATGCACATTTTCTGTGGCTCAGAGCCTGGCATGGGTCTGCCCAAGGAGTGGGACGAGGTCGTCAGCTACACGCTGGCGCACGGCGCGGCCTGGAATACGATCTCCAACCTGGTCACTTCGGGCGTCTGCGAGCGTCACCCGAACCTGCGCTTCGTCATGGCCGAGTGGGAGACGGGCTGGATCGCTCACGTGCTACAGCGCTGGGACCACGCCTACTACCGCGCCCGAGCCGTCGACCGGACGCCCGAGCTGCCGATGCTGCCAACCGAGTACTTCAAGCGCAACTTCAACGTCACCTTCGAGGACGACGAAATCGGCGTCATGACCCGGCACGGGATCGGCGTCGACAATCTGCTCTGGGGTAACGACTACCCGCACCACGACGCCATCTGGCCAAACTCACGCCGAATCCTCGACGAGATCATGGAAGGCGTCCCCCAGGAAGACGTCGACAAGATGGTCTGGGAGAACGTGCAAAAGCTCTACAACATCGACCAGTCAGCGCTGCCGGTGTAGGGCGAATAAGGCCGTTGCTATCGGATTGACAGTTTCCGATAATGGATTGACACTTGCGGGCCGATGTTCGGGCAGCCTCGGCGATATCGCCTTACTATCGGATCAAGAGTATCCGATAGTTGACCGATAGTTCCGTGAGAGACATCGATGGCCTTGCCCGATGTAGCGCCGCCGCTCAATGCTCTGCAAGCTGACTTTGACGCGCTCAGCTTTGATGAGCGAACGCGCCTGTTAGGTGGGCTTTCCCCGGTTGACTCCCAGGGCCGATACCTGCCGTGGGATGAAGTGCGCTACCGCCAACCTCCGGCCGGACTGACCCGGCGCTTGTGGTGGCTGAGCCTGTCCAGCGCCCGTCGCGCCGCTCAGCGTGAGCTGCCTTTGCACGCGCGCGGTGCCAAACCCTTCTGGTTCTGTCAAACCGGACCGCTGCCCGGGTACCTCCGCCGCTGGGACGCGGATGTTTCGGCGTACGACGTTCACCGCGATCTGGGTCTGACTGATGCGGAACGCAGTCAGCTACGCATCAGCTCCGAAATGTTCGAGTCGATCCAATCCAGCCGCCTGGAGGGCGCTAACACGACCCGCGAGGTTGCAGTCGAGATGCTTCGCGACGGACGTGTGCCTCGCGACTACAGCGAACGCATGATCGTGAACAACTACGCCGCGATGCAGTTGATATCGCAATGGTCGCAGGACAGCGAACCGTTCGACCGTGAGCACATTCTGGAACTGCATCGGGTCGTCACCGACGGCACGCTGCGCGACCACGACGTTGGCCGGTTGCAGACGCCGGCTGATCCTCGCGTGTACGTCGTCAGTCGTGGCGGCGAGGTCGTGCACGAACCGCCGCCCGCCTCCGAGTTACCTGAGCGAATCCGGCGACTCTGCGAGTTCGAAAACGAACGCACCGACTCGACCGACCCGCACCCGTTGATTCGAGCCATCCTGGTGCACTTCATGATCGGCTACGACCACCCGTTCGCCGATGGCAACGGCCGGACAGCGCGGGCCCTGTTCTATTGGTCGCTGTTGCGATCGGGCCTGTGGCTAGCGCCATTCCTGCCGATCTCGCAGTTCTTGCTGACCGCGCCGGGACAATACTCGCGCGCATATCAGTATGTGCATGCCGACGGGAATGACGTGACATATTTCCTGCTGCACCAGTTGCAGGTGATCGAACGCGCCCGCCACCAACTCAACGATCATGTTTCCGGCATGCGGTCCTGGATGGTCCGAGCGCAACGAGTCACCGATGGCGAAGCAGGGCTGAATCAACGGCAGACCGACCTGCTGGCGGAGTTGTTGCCAGATCCCGACCGTTACATCACGATCGCCCGCCACCGGCGCGTCAACGGAGTGAGCTATGCCGTCGCCCATGGCGATCTGAATGATCTCGTCGAACGCGGGCTGCTCACGCGTGAGCGGATGGGCCGACGGCTGCAGTTCCGACCGGTGCCGGATCTCCAGGAACGACTGGATCCTGTCACATAGCCCACCCCTCCGCAGTCCGCTGCGAGCTATGCTAATATCAGAACAAACGAGCGCATGAATGCGGAAGTCGATGCCGGTCCCTTGTCCAACCAACGAAGCCGCTTCCGCCGAACCCCGCGCCAACCTGGCCGACCGAGCGCAACTGCGCCAAACCCCATCGAACGGATCCGAACAAACCCGAACAGAATGCGCTGAACCAGACTGAAGAAACCTGAAGAAACCTGAAGAAACCTGAAGAAACCTGAAAGACCTGTGACACGATCCCCAGTGCTGCACAGGAGATCGTGCCCGCAGAGGCCCCGGAAAAAATTAATCCTGAAAACCTGAAGGCTGAAAAACAAACACCTCGACCGAACAGGGAAACCCAGCGCGAGAGTCGACCAAGCCCGTTCCACGCCCACTTATGTGATCCGGCCGAAGGCGGGTAGTCTGCGGAGGTGAAGGAGTGAACGATGGCGTCCAAAGAAGAAGTAGGACTCCCAGGGTACCGGGAACTCCGTTGTCGCACTCTCGAAGTAATCCGCGACTTGACAATGCCGACGAGTAATGCCGACATAGACATGGCAGTGGCCGACGCATTTTCCTTGACCGCAGAGCAGCGATCACTTCCGCATGGCGAAGGATCACAGACTGAACTGGCCTATCGGACTGCCTGGGCCAGAAGCGGACTTGTAGCGGCGGGCGCTATAGAAAACGTCAGCAAAGCACTGTGGAGGCTGACACCAGCCGGTTTGACATTGACTTGTTCTGAGATAGAGCAAGCCCGCGCGGAGTACTTGGAGAGACTTAAGGCGGACAAGGATTCTGGTACAGCGATTCAAGATTCGACTGATGACGAAGAAGAGGCGCGCTCGTGGCAAGATGAGCTGATAGACCACCTCGTCAGAGTTTCGCCAAAGGGTTTTGAGCATCTTGCTGCAGCCCTGCTGAGGGCAGCAGGATTCGACGACGTTGAAGTAACCGGGCGATCAAGCGATGGAGGCATCGATGGCATTGGAACGTATCACCCATCCGGTCTGATCTCATTTCACACTGCCTTTCAGTGCAAGCGATACAAGAGTGTCGTGGGTGCGCCCACTGTTCGCGATTTTCGAGGATCCTTTATCGGTCGGTCCGACCGGGGAATCGTCATCACAACAGGAACGTTCACGCGCGAAGCGAGGGAAGAGGCAGCACGGCCGGGCGCGAATCCCGTGGATCTGATCGATGGAGCCGCTCTTTGCCAGCTCCTCAAGGAACATTCCCTCGGAGTTCGCACTACCCAACGTCTTGTAGAGGACGTAACCGTCGATGAGGACTACTTCAGACAGTTCAAGGAACCAACATGAACCAGATGCGTGGTGTTCTTCTCGATGTCCTCGTTGCCTTGATCATTTTGATGGCTGGTGGGGCGATCTTTGCTCGCATTGCTGGCGTCGAGGAAGGTGAGTCGGCGCCGGCCTGGGTTCAATTTGCTCCGCTCGTGCTGGCGATGCTCTTTCTTGGTTGGCGCACGATTCGGCGCAACCGGCTGCGACGCGAGGCTGAGGCTCAGGCCGAGGAAGACCCACTGACCGACCACCGCGAACTCGAACGCGTCGAAGACCCGCCCATGGACGACTACCAATGGCGCTCGCGGCTGGAGTCTTCGATCCGCAACCTGGGTCGCGACGCCTTTGAACAGTTCACCAGGCGCATTCTGCACGCGATGCAAATCGTCGATCTCGAGGTGGTTCGAGTCGCGTTCGATGGGGCAATCGAGTGCGTGGGCGTCCAGGACGATGAGGAACGCGCCAGCGTCTATGTGATCTGTCGCCGCTCGTTCGGCGCGCTCGGCGCCAACCAGGTGCGCGAGATGAAGACCCTGATGGCCGACAAAGCCACAGAAGGTCTGTTCATCACGAATGGCGAGTTCTCTTCCTCGGCCATCGACGAGGCCGACGAAGGCGACGAACCGATCGAACTGGTCGATGGCGATGACTTGCTCGATCTGATGCATACGCACCGGCTCGGTTTGATCTTTGACGAGATTGGCCGGGTCACTGCGATCGACGATGAATGGTTCCAGGACCTGGAACGCGACCACCGAATTGCAGATGGAGACTGAACATGGCCGCTGAAGCAACGAGTGAGGCGACCGTTGGAGTCCTGCCTGGCGATGACGCCGCACCGGAGGCTGTTCATGCCTCAATGGCGGTGCTGCAGGCGATGGAACTGCCGATCGCATTTGAGGTATTGCCCGACGGCGTAGACCTGACCCGCGAGATGTCTCGCGAAGAAGGCGAGAAGCTGGTCATCGACACCGCCGAGCGATGCGACACTGTGCTCTTCGGCTCGACCAGTGGGCAGACGCCAGGTGTCGGCTACTTCCGCTGGGGCAAGCAGACCTTTGCCAACGTCCGGCCGATTAAGTGGCGACCGGGATTTCGCTCGCCGATGGCGCAACCTGAAGGCATCGACTACATCATCGTCCGTGAGAATCTTGAAGACCTCTACGCAGGCATTGAAGGTGACCTGTCCGAGGTCGCAGCCTCGGGCCTGGCCGACCGCCCTCGATTCGGTGGCGTATCGCGGACTCAGGTGCCCGGCGGGTTTGGACACTTCGCCGAGGCTGAGGGTCGCTATGCGATCAAGTACTTCACGCGCGCTAACGTCGAGCGGGTGGCGCACTTCGCCTGCCGCCTGACTCAACAGCGCAAGGCCGAAGGTTACGCAGGCAAGCTGACCTGCTCGGCCAAGACCAACGTCCTGGCCAAGACTGACGGTTGGTTCGTCGAGATCGCGGCCGAGGTCGCCTCGGGCTATCCCGACATTGAGTTTGAGTCATTCATCGCCGACGACTTCGCCCGGCGGCTCGTGGCCTCGCCGCACGACCTCGATGTCGTGCTACTGCCCAACCTGTACGGCGACATCTTCTCGGACGAGGGGGCCGGCACCATCGGTGGCCTGGGCCTGGCGCCGTCCGGATGCTTCGGTGAGGATTGGGCCTACTTCGAGTCCGTCCACGGCACCGCCCCTGATATCGCCGGGATGCACCGGATCAATCCCACCGCAACGATGCTCTCGGCAGTGATGATGTTGCACCATCTCGGACTGCACGACCAGGCGTCAGGCCTGGAACGCGCGATTGATGCTGTGTACGAAGCGGGAGAACGGCTGACACCGGACCAGGGTGGTTCGGCAACCACCGAGGACTTTGCTCAAGCCGTGATCGACGCACTGTAGTCAGGCACTGAGGGCTCCCCCCTCTGGGGGAGCTGTCGCGGAGCGACTGAGAGGGCCGCCGCCGACTGCCGACGAAGTCACAGCGGAGGGCCTTCGCGGCACCTCCCGCGCTGGGGATGGTCGAAGACGTGGCGGGAGCGCATGGGAGTCGAACCCACCCGAGACGGTGCGGACCGCCCCGCATCAGTGTTGAAGACTGTGGAGGACACCGGTCCCCTTCCGCTCCCGTGAAGCTGAGGTTAGCCCACCATTGTCTCAGTCGAGGATTTCAATCAAATGTGGACGAAACACTTGATCGAAACTCAGAACAGTACGGATCATCCACTCTCGGATCTCGGCGAGGGATTCGTCGTCGTCGTCGATTGTCCCTTCACGACGAACCCCGATTTCGGACGCCTTGGCGTGGTCCATTCGGTTCCACGTCAGAGGCTGACCAAGCTCTGCTTCGATTTCAGATTTGCGTTCATGAAGGGCATCGTATGTCCTCTCGTTGTCATCTTTATCACCGCGATCAAGACGGATAGAAACTGAAGCAACGTTCCCCCGCTGGAATGACACACCGAATGGCAACCCGGAAAAGCCGCTACCGAAATGCATCCAATTCTGTGGCTGTCCTTTCTTTGCTCGAGTGAAGTCATGGGTGTCCCGCAACTGGTCAACAAGCGGCTGCCAAAAGTCGCGGTATCGACTCCTCTTGACAGACAATGTCTCGCTTCCGCTTGACGTAGACTCGTGTGCCCCTTGTTTCTCCCAGTCATTGGGCAAGGCCACCACATTGAATCGGGCCGCTGGAGGTGAGTCCTTAATGCGCCAGGCCTCGACGGCGATACCGAAGAAGGCAGTGTCTTCGCCAGTACGTCTGTTTAGCCAATCGATCGCGGCCCGATGCTCGGGGCGAAACTCTTTGACAATCCAGACAAGGATGTGAGCATCGTACCCCGCCGCATATGTCAGCAATTTGCCCAAGTGATCATGATCGGTTCCTTCGAGTTGATTCTCAATCACTACGGGCCGATCGCTCGCAAGATCGTGCGCCAAGATGTCCAGAGAAAAGGTGCCAACTTCTGCTTCGCTGGTCTTGACTTCAAGGTCGAGGCCTAGAACGTCGCTTAGCTCCTCGATGTTGTCAGCCAACCAAGGAGTAAAATTGCTCGCTTCGTGCTTCCAGACTTCACGCAGGTCAACTGCCTCCAGCTTGCTCAACTCCACCATTGCCTTTCCCGCCTCCTTGCCTCTTATCTGTATCGGGATTCAGAGGTTAACCCACGTACAGATCGACCGATGCTGGCGTCACTGATGCCTCAAGTTGCGCCCGGAAGGTACCCCATTCGTCCCCGTGGCGAGAGCTTCTGAAGTTGGCGTGGAGGCTGGCGGTTCCTCCGCTCTGGGTCATGGATGCAGTCTTGAAGCCGCGCAGATTTGTCCTGAGGAACTGCAAGAGCGCAGCCTCATGCTCGGTGTAATCCGAGGCCGGCATCGTGATGATCAGGTCTCGACTTCCTGCTCCTAGCCCTCCCAGTCCGGTGCCCGAGAAGATGCGCTGCCCGACGAGCACCAACGCGACCGCAGCGAAGAGGATGCCGATCAGTTCGTAGTTGTAGGTCGCCGCGCCGATCGATGATGCGATTACGACGAGCAGGTAACCAATCTCGGCCGGGTCTTTGATCGGTGTGCGAAATCGGACGAATGAGAGCGCCCCCAGCAATCCCAGTGAGAGCGGCAGCGACCATTGAATGGCGATGAAGAGCAGTGTGATCGCAGGTCCGGCGAGCAGGAACACGCGATGAATCCCAGCTCCGCGCTGCCAGTCTCTGTAGAAGATGAGATACAACGCGTAGGTGGCGATCGAGGCCGCCAGGGACACGATCATGGCGAGCAGATATTCCTCGAGCGCGATCTCAGAGGTTGGGCCAAGAATCTCGGGCCACTCGATCAGGACGAAGGGCATGGGCAGCTCCTGGCGCGGGCGTTCCGGCTATCTGATGAAGGTGCGATCGCCGCCGTAGAGCAGTTCGATGGCGAGCGCGTACTTGGAGTGTGCTGACCGGCGTAGGCCGAGCTTACCCAGATGAGCGACGTGCAAGGGAAGCTCGCCGCTGGTCTTGAGCTCCAGCACGGAGCCGTTGGGGACCGGCAACCAGACCGGAGCGCCTCGGGGACTCGCCGCTCGAACCTGCGTATCCAACGAAGCGCGCAGCAGACCGTCGGGCGATTGCCAGCGAATCCGTCGGTAACGAATGAAAGCGACCGGCTCGACGGTCGGGTCGATGGAGGATGCCGCGGCTTCGCTCGTGTCACGCAGCAAGCGAGTGAGCTCAGGCCGGTCGGGCAGCACCAGACCGAATTGATTGGCGATGCCTGAAATTGGATGGCGGGCACGCAACTTCTGAGTTCGCGCGCCGGCGCGTGACTTGAGCTCGATCCAGACGCCGGCGTACGGGTCGACTGGGTCGCCGTACCAGCGCAACCGGAGCTTCTGCTTGTCAAACTCGCCGTCTACCGACTCCTGGTAGGCGTCAAGCTGCGCCGTGTCGTAGTAGCAGCTAGTAATCACGCCGAGGGGATATTGCGGGTCGCGCGGCAGCCGAGCATCGAGCCAGGCGGTCAGCAGCGCCGCTCGGGCGTCCGGCAGCGGGTACTTTCGCTCTTCGCGAGATCCGCCCGGTCCGGACGGCGCGGTGCTCATCCGTCCGGTCGGTCTGGGCAACGTCACAGCCATTCCGGTAGGCTAACTCCTTGTTAACGTCAGGCACCGGGATCGGACAGTCGGATGAATCGCGGCACGGCATTGTCACTGGCAGTGGCAGTCGCAGTGATCGTCGGCGCGGTGATGTTTGCGCTCATTGGCGAAGCACAACCGGCGAGAGTGCCGTCGAACGCTGCCGAATCGACGATTGGCGTCGATCAGCAGCGCAGCGACCCGTTCGACATCGTCTTCGACATCGGGACTGTGCGTACCTACAACATCGTCATCTCCGAAGCATCGCTGGCCCGACTAAAAGCCAATCCGACCGCCGAACAGTATGTCGAGGCGGCTGTCGAAATCGACGGTCAACGCTACGAGCCGGTCGGCGTTCGCTACAAGGGGTTCTTTGGCGTCTTGCGATTCTGCTTCCAGAATGGCCGCCAGGTCTGTCCCAAGTTGTCGTGGAAACTGAAGTTGAATCACTATGAACCGAGTCTCCGCTATCACGGCCTGAAACGTCTCAACTTTCACTCGATGAACAGCGACGAGTCGCAGATGCGCGAGATCCTCAGCTACCAGGTCTTCCGCGACTCGGGCACAGCGGCCCCGCGTTCGGTCTATGCCGAGTTGCAACTGAATGGCGAGCCGTTGGGTCTGTTCACCCTGACCGAGGACATCGACGACCGGTTCATCGCCAATCGCTTCCGCGATCGCGGTCGCGGCGTGCTGTTCAAGGAGATCTGGCCGGGCAACATCGACAATCTATGGGTCTTCCAGGAGACCCTCACCGACGCGGTCGTACGAGGTCCACGTGATACGTCGCAAATTGAAGCGTTCGCTGAAGCGCTGGAGACGGCGGAGTCGGAGGAGGACTTCTACGAAGCCCTGCTGAACAACTTGCATGACGACCAGGACATCTTCAACTATCTCGCGGCTGATCGGTTAACCGACAACTGGGACGGCATCGTGGCCTGGTATTGCGTGCCGGTCTGCGGGAATCACAACTACTTCTGGTACCAGGACGCGTTGTCGGGTGGATTCACGTTGATTCCCTGGGATGTCGAGCACACCTGGCGCTCGCCCAGTCCGATTCGCACGGCGTACCAGATGCCGGATTGGGATGAGCTGGATCGGACCTGCCGGATACGCAAGGTGTTCTTTGACATCGACGCTCGCGCACCACATTGCGATCCGACCATGTACGCCCTGGTGACGAAGGGTTGGGAACGCTATATCGAAGCATCCCGCGAACTGTTGCGCGAGACGATCTCGCTGGAGTTGATGCACGAACGCGTGGACGCGCTGGCGGACATGATCGACGAGCACATTCAGGCCGACACCAAGGGTCCGGGTTACGCCGCATGGCGACAGGCTGTGGACCGATTGCACGACGAGATTGCTGATCGCTGGCAGTACATTGAGGCGAAAATCGACGCGTGGGACGCGAACGCGGAAGCGAGCCGGAGGGAGCCATCCGATGGTTGACCTGATTCTCCGTGGCGGCACAGTGGTCGATGGCACAGGTGGAGAGGCATTCCCAGCCGATGTCGCGGTCGAAGGCGATCGGATTTCGGCGCTCGGGGATCTTTCAGGATTGACAGCAGCTCGTGAGATCGATGCGACCGGACTGGTCGTGTCTCCCGGATTCATCGACACCCATGCGCACTCGGACGGGGTCCTGCTGCGCGACGCAGCCCATGCGCATGGTCTGGTTCAGGGGGTGACGACCGAATTCATCACCCAGGACGGCCTGTCCTACGCCATGCTGTCGGGTGACAATCTGCAGTTCTACGGTCGCTACATCGCCGGCCTGTACGGTCCGCCTCCGACCGACCTGGACATGTCCTCGATGGCCGCGTTTCGCTCGCACTACGACGGCAAGGGATGCAACGTCGCCGTGCAGGTTCCGCATGGACCTGTTCGGCTGGAAAGCGTCGGCTTCGAGGATGTCCCGCTACGCAGCGAGGGACTGTCACATGCCGAGCGAATGGTCGCCGAAGGGATGGAACAGGGCGCGACCGGCTTTTCGACGGGCCTGTCGTACTACCCGAACTCATACTCGGACACCGAAGAGTTGGTAGCGCTCAATCGTGTCGTCGCGTCACACGATGGCGTGTACGTGACGCATATCCGCAATCACAACGACGACCGAGCGCCCGACGGCTCGGGCATCGTCGAAGCGATGAACATTGGTCGTCGCAGCGGCGTCAAGGTTCATATCTCGCACTACCGCACGTTCCCGAGCAATGCCGGTGATATTGAATCAATCATGTCCGAAGTCGACAAGGCCAAGGCGGAGGGCGTCGATGTCACGCTCGAGTGCTACCCCTACGCCGCTGCGGCGACGGTGCCGGGATACTTCCTGCGCGGCGAGTGCCATGTCGGTGGTGTCGACCGGCTGTTGGAGCGGCTGGGCGATCCAGCCTGGCGCGATCGGTTGGTTGACTCGCTGGAGAACCTGTTCCCCGGACGCAGCGACAGCGCCACCTGGACCTGGATCGGCGCAGAGCACCTCAAGCATCTCGAAGGTGTGTCCTTCGCCGACGCCGCGACGTTGGTGGGCACATCGGTGTCGGAGATGACGCTGACGGTGATGCGCGAATCGGGAATGCAGTGCGGATTCCGCGACGGAATGCCGGCCAGCGCGTCATTGGTGCGCCAGGTCGAGGCGGACGTGATCGCGCTGCTCTCGCGCGATGACTACATGGTCGGTTCAGACGGCATTCCCTTCGACGAGGGCATCCCACACCCTCGCGCCTACGGTACGTTCCCGCGAATCCTCGGTCGCCTCCGCCGTCGCCTGGGCGTCTCGCTCGAGCACCTGGTGCGAGGAATGACATCGCTGCCTTGCGAGCGGTTTGGTCTAACCGATCGAGGCGTGGTCGCCGAGGGCAAGTTCGCTGACCTTGTCGTGTTTGATCCAGAAACGATCATCGACACGGCCGACTTCAACGACCCTCGAACGTCGCCGGCAGGCATTCCCTACGTGGTGGTTAACGGCCAGGTCGCCGTGGACGGTGGCCGTCCAACGGGAGCCCTGGCCGGTCGGTCGATTCCCTGAGCGTCCTTAGACCTCCCCCTCTTGGGGGAGGTGTCACGAAGTGACGGAGGGGGCCGGTCCGGACACGGGCGTTGGTAATCCGGGACAGCGCCTCACGTCTCGACCTGCGGCCCCCTCTGCCGTTGTACGGCATCTCCCCCAGAGGGGGAGATCTTCGGAACGCTATTCGACAACCCCGTCGACCATCAATTGATGAAACTCTGCCTCGCTGTACCCGCAGAGTTCTCGGTAGACGTACTCGGAGTCTTCACCCAACAAGGGTGAGCGACGAGGCATCGGTGGCGGTGTGGCGCTGAGACGCCAGGGTGGGCTTTCGTAGGACATCTCGCCGATCACTGGGTGGTCGCTCTTCCACCAGTGGTTGCGATGAGCGAGCTGTGGGTCCTCGTGGGCGTCGCGCACTGTGGATGCTCGATGGGCTGGGACTCCGACAGCTTGGAGTTCTTGCTCGATTTCGTCAACGGTTCTCTGCGATGTCCAGCGAGTGATGCCGTCGTCGAGTGCGTCCTGCGCGGCCAGGCGTCCAGCGGTATGACAGAGTTCGTCGGACTCAAGCCAATCTTGTCGATCCATGATCAGCGCCAGGCGTCGCCATTGGTCGTCCGATGTCACCGCGATTGCGATCCAACGGTCGCTACCGGTGTGGTCGTCGGCGCAGGGATACACGCCGTGCGGGGCAAATCGCCGGTCTCGGTTACCGAGCGGCCTCGCGACTCGGCCCGTGTTGGCTGCGTCGATCACTCCGGCGTCCAGCACCAGGGTCGAGGCTTCGAATTGCGAGAGGTCGATGTATTGGCCCTCGCCCGTCCGGCGCCGATGGTCGAGCGCGGCCAGGATGCCGATGATCGCGACGTGGGTCGCGACCCAGTCGGTGTAGGCGACGCCCGTGCCGACCGGCGGCAAGTCGGGCCATCCCGTGACCCCGGTCACGCCAGCGGTCGCTTGCAAGGTGAGACCAAAGCCACGGAACTTGGCATGCGGTCCGGTCTGACCCTCCATCGACATCGAGCACATGATCACGTCAGGCTTGATCTTGCGGACTTCCTCGTAGTTGAGGCCGAGCCGGTCCATGAATCCCGGCGCAAACGACTCGGTCACGATGTCGGCGCTGGCGATCAGACGCCGCGCAACTTCTGCACCGCGTTCATGGGCAAGATTGATCGCCACCGACCGCTTTCCGCGATTGAACTTGGCGAAGTACGACGAGGCGTCAAGCGAGTGATCGCCGGCAGGACGGGGTCCGCCGGATCGGAACGTATCGGGACGGCGCGTCGACTCCACCCGGATTACTTCCGCACCGTGAAACGCCATCTGCATGGTCGCGTTTGGTCCAACGCCGACCCAAGCGAAGTCGGCGATGCGAACGCCGTCGAACAGGTGCGCACCGGGAATCTCGTTGCTGCTCATTGGATGGCGAAACCCTTAGCGTCGCTGGAAGCTCGGGTCGCGTCGCTCCTTGAACGAGCGCGCGCCCTCGCTGGCATCGAGCGAGTTGCGCAGCCACGCCTGATTGAGCTCCTCAAGTTGTGCCTGCTGAGTGGCGTCGTTGTTGAGGGCGGCGTAGATCGCGCGTTTGGTCAGACCCATCGCCCAGGGCGCGCCCTGCGCGAGGCGGTCGGCCAGAGCAAGCGTCTCGGTCATCAGATCATCATGTGCAACGACGCGATTGGTGATTCCCAGTTCCAGAGCGCGGTTGGCGTCGATTGGATCCGACGTCCAGAACGCCTCCAGGGCTCGTGAATGGCCGACCAGTCGTGTAAGCGTCCACGAGGCTGCCCAGTCCGGTCCCAGTCCGATTTTGAGGAAGCCGGGATGGAAGCGGGCGTTCTCCGACATGATGCGAATGTCAGCAGACAGCGCAATCGCGAATCCAGCGCCGGCAGCTGCGCCGTTGACGGCCGCAATGACCGGGATTTCCAACTGCTGGAGTTCTGCAGTGAATCCGTAGCGCAGTTCGGTCGAGCCGAGTCCAGGCTGCGATTCGGAGGCGACACGTTCCTCGCGATTGGAGAGGTCGGCGCCCGAACAGAACCCGCGCCCGGCGCCGGTGATCACGAGCACCCGCGCCTCAGGGTCGGCCTTGAGATCGACGACCATCTCACGCAAGCCGGTGCGGATGCGGCCTGAGAGCGCGTTGAGCACTTCGGGTCGGTTGAGCGTCGCAACGACGACTCCATTGGATCGTTTCTCGATGAGCAGGTGGTCCTCTGACATGGTCAGACTCTTTCTGTTTGCGATTGGTTCGCTGGCGTGAGTATCTCGTAGTTGTGTTGGCCGGGCGTCGGCGCGGGATGGGATTGCCACGGTGTCGCCGACATCTTTAGTGGCGCGCCCGGAACCTTGAGGTGTCCCAACGCCGGATCGTCGACCTCGGTGAAGAAGGCTCGGGCAGCGAGCTGTGGACTGCCGACGATGTCCTGCATCGTATTGACTGGACAGATCATCACGTTGAATTGCTGTCCCGATTCATACAGTGCCTGCGCGCCACGTGTTGAGAAAAAGGCTTCGATTTCTGCTTCGAGTTCGGCGACTTCTTCGCTGCTCGGGGTGCGGTCACCGGCGATGGGAATGTTGGCCCAGTATTCGGCGTCGAACTGCGGATCGCCGTGCTCTGCGGTCATCCAACGATGGAGCGAATGAATCGAGGCGGGAACGCGGACGAAAGCGACGTAGCCGTCGGCGCAGGGGTAGATGATCCGTGTGGCGCGATCAGCGAAGGCGCGAGCGCCGCCAGCACGCTTTGTGATGATGCCGTCCATCTCCCAGTACAGACGCGCGTTGCCCAGGGTGTTGGCCATCGCTGCTTGCATGGAGACATCAATGTGCTGTCCGCGACCGGTCAGGTTGCGAGCATGGAGCGCGATCATTGCCGCAGAGCCGGCATTGAGCGCGGTGATGTTGTAGGCCTGCTCGACCGATGGTCGCAGCGGTGCGCGTTCAGGGTCGCCGACGAGAGAACTGAGGCCTCCGGAGACATGGCCGATCAGGTCGGACGCCGCCCACATTGACTTTGGCCCGTCTTGACCAAACGGGGTAATCGAAATGTAGATCAGTTGAGGGGCACGGTCGCGCAGATCGGCGTAGCCGAGTCCGCGTTCAGCCATTGCTCCCGGTGCGTCCGATTCGAAGAGGAAATCGGCGTTTTCGCAGAGTGTTCCCAGTCGTTCGCGATCGGCTTCGATGTCGAGATCGAGTATGACCGAGCGCTTGCCCGCGTTCATCTGAGCCCAGTAGAGCGAGGAGTCTTGATCCTCGCGCAGCATCGGCCCGCGCTGGCGCGAAGGGTGTCCGTCGGGAGGCTCGACTCTGATCACGTCAACGCCGAGTCCGGCCAGCACCATCGTCGACAAGGCACCGATTTCGTCCGTCAGATCGATGGCAGAGTAGGGGCTTAACGCTCCGTCAGTTGTCTGGGACATACGCAGTACGGTACGACACGTGGTGTTGAGGCGCGTCAGTGTATCTTCATTCTTTCCCAACAGAACGGAATGTGTCGTGAGTACCTCGGACTCCGGATTGCCAATCCGGGCAGCGATCATCAATGTGACGGGCTATGTCGGAGCGGAGCTGGCACGTCTGCTGGCGCAGCATCCGGCAGTGGAGATCGTCTGTGTGACGGGTCGTTCCGAGGTGGGCAAGCGTTTGCCAGAGGTGTTTCCTCACCTGTGGTCACTCGACCTGCCGATCGTGGCTGAGGTCGAGGAAGATGTCGACGTCATTTTTTCCGGCCTGCCACACGCGGCCGCAGCCGAACGCCTGACGCCGTTCATTGAATGTGGAACTCCTGTAATCGATGCGTCGGCGGACTTTCGCCTCTACGACGAAGAGACGTATGAGCAGTGGTACGGGCAGCATCCGTCGCCGCAACTGCTGGAGCAATCGGTGTACGGGCTGCCGGAGTTGCACCGCGAGGCGATCGTTGAATCGCGACTGGTCGGCGTACCCGGCTGCTACCCAACGTCGGCAATCCTGGCACTGGCGCCGCTGGCCGCGCAGGGCTGGCTCGACGGTCGAACTGTCGTTGATGCGAAGTCGGGAGTCTCGGGAGCGGGGCGCGGGCTCAAGATCACGTCCCACTTCTCTGAGGTTGATTCCAACTTCTCTGCCTATGGACTCTCGGGACACCGGCATCAGCCGGAGATGGTCCAGGAGCTTTCGACGCTGCAGCACGCGACCGAGAGCGATGCCGAGTTAACTGTCACATTCGTGCCGCATCTCGTGCCGATGACGCGGGGCATTCTGGCGACTTGCTATCCGTCGATCCAGGACGGCGCGCTGCCGGAGAACTCGGAAGAGCGTGCTGAGGCGTTGCGCGATGTGTACGAGTCGTACTACGCCGAGGAACCGTTTGTTCATGTTGCGCCGAATGCGCCTTCGACCAAGCAGACGCTCGGCTCGAACGCTTGCATCGTCTATCCGATGGTGGATCCGATGACCGGCGAGGTCATGGTGATCAGCGCTATCGACAACCTGGTCAAAGGCACAGCAGGCGCGGCAGTGCAGTGCTTCAATCTGATGTTCGGCATTCCAGAGGAAGTCGGACTGAGCAAGATTGGCGTGTACCCATGAGCGCGTCACATGACTCGTTGGGAGCCAACCCCGCCGCCGAAGGGGCCGTTACCCGAGCGCAGGGTTTCTCGGCTTGCGGGTTTACGGCAGGTATCAAGGAGTCCGGGCTACCCGATCTGGCCATGCTGGTCTCGGACCGACCCGCGACGACGGCCGCCGTCTACACACAGAACCAGAGCACGGCTGCCCCAGTTCACATCAGCAAAGTGCATACGAAGAACGGCACGCTGCGCGCCGTGGTCGTCAATTCCGGTAACGCCAACTGCGCGACTGGCGAACAGGGCATGGCCGATGCTCGCGAAATGACCCGATTGGCAGCCGACCGCGTCGGTTGCGCTGCCGAGGATGTCTTCGTCAATTCGACCGGCATCATCGGTCACTACCTGCCGATGGACCTATTGCGCAGTGGCATCCCGCAAATGGAGCCACGGGCAGACGGCGGTGCCGAGTTCGCCCGCGCAATCATGACGACCGATACGTTTGCCAAAGAAGCGGTATCGACGTTCGAGGCGGGCGGCGTGATTTACACCGTCGGCGGTTGTGCCAAGGGCGCGGGGATGATTCATCCCGATATGGCGACGATGCTGGCGTTTTTCACGACCGATGCGCCGGTCGTAGTGGACGACCTTGATGCCGCATTCCGCTTTGCCATGGATCGATCGTTCAATATGGTCACGGTCGATGGTGATACGTCGACAAACGATTCCTCGGTCATCCTGGCGAACGGCGCTGCCGGCGGCCCGGCCCTTACAGGTCCAGGTTTGGACGCGTTTGCTGAGGCGCTTCTGGAAGTCTCGACCAGAGTGGCCAAGATGATGGCCCGCGACGGTGAGGGCGCGACGAAGCGGATTTCGATGACCGTGTCAGGCGCGAAGTCGTGGAACGATGCTCGCGATGTGGCTCGGACGATCGTCGTATCGCCGCTGCTCAAGGCGGCGTTGAGCAAGTACGACCCGAACTGGGGCCGGATCCTGATGGCTGCTGGTCGCGCCGGAGTCCCCTATGACCTCGATCGGGTTCGCATCTGGATTTCGGACCTGTGTGTATTCGACGGCACAGCCACCGGCGTACCGGAGGAAGAAGCGTCGGCAAAGACACAGGGCGATGAGGTGTTCCTGAGGATGGATCTCGGTCAGGGCGACGCCGAAGCAACAGCCTGGGGTTGCGATCTGACCGAGGAGTACGTCCGCTTCAACGCCGACTACGTGACGTAGATACACTGCACTTATGGCAGCGACACGAGACTCCCTATGGGTATGGAAGATCCCTGGTGTACCAGAGTCATTGAGGCCACTGGTCCAGGTAGGGAGCAACCTGTGGGATGCCAATTCGCATGACGAGTACGAACGCCGCATGAAAGCAGTTTCGGCTCCTGACGGCTCCGTGGAAGATCGCGATTTCATGTTGGCGTTAGGCATGACCGCTGACCAGTTGATAAACAGCACAGGATTGACCGACGAGGAAATCTTGGCAGAGTTCGGCGAAACGAGGGAGGAGCTGTCAGCCACTCTCGGCTTGCCGACCGAAGACGAAGTGATCGATTTTGGCAAACGGTACGTTGTGCCGGATGCCATTCACGATTAGCTACAGCAACGAAGTCAAAGCAGAGTTCCGTGCCTCTCCAGCGTGGGACATCGTCATGATTCGTGGTCTGATCGGCAGCTTTGAGCATGATCGTTGGCTTAACGGCAAGCCGATCGACGGAACCTCGTCACCAGGTGCCGAGCTGATGCAGCTCAGCAGCAATCACATCACGCTCCACTACGAACTCAACCGCGATGCGGAGCAGGTTCGTATCGTCGCCATCGTCCGCGACTGATCGAAATGGCGCTACTGCAGCGGCAGCGGCGATTGCCACCATGACGGCTTGTTGCTGACCTCGATCCTGGTGACCCACTTGACCCAGTTGTAGCCCCGATGACCCGGTGCGACGAGGCGCAGGGGGAATCCGTGGCCACTCGAGAGAGGCTCGCCCGAGATGTGGATGGCGAGCAACAACTGGTTGGCGTCGGTAATCGGAAAGCGTCGATTGAAGCCGGTTGCCGACTCGATCACGATGCTCTCCGCGTGATCGTTGGGATCAGCGATTGCAATCACGTCAGACAGGCGCACTCCGCTCCATTCCTGGACCGTGTACCAACCCCCGGTGCAGTCGAGGGTGGCAGTGGTTCGGTGGTTGGCGATGTCCAGGATGGTCTGGTAGCCCAGTCTGGCCGGTGTGCCGACCTCTCCCTGGACAGTGAGCCGCCAGTCGTTGGCGTCGATTTGCTGCCGGCTGTCAAACAGCCATTGTGTAACCGGATGCGCGTTGCCCTGTCCGCTGGCCTCTTCCCGAGAACCAGTGAATCTTGGCCGTTTGCCAGCAACCGGAGCTGCTGCCGAGGCTCCCTGCCAGAGCAGCAGGCCGCCGAGTCCAACGCCAAGCAGTCGCAGAGCAGCTCGGCGGTTGGTGAAGTCCGTGGTTTTGACCCGTCGCGGCCAACGCATGGCAGCGTGTGCAATCAGCGGGATTGTGAGTGCGAGACCGAGGGTCGTGTGGATGACAAGTAGGCGCATATTCCCGTAGAGCGGGATGTCAATTCCGCCCCGACCGATGATTGCCCAGAGCGTTCCGGTGGTCAGCACGCCAACGAATAGCAAGACCAGGACGAAAGAACCGATCGTTTCCGACACGACGCCTCGCCGGCGGAATGAGCGCAGGACGATGCGGTACTTCCATATGACCAGCCCAACCAACGAGAATCCTGCGATCCCGTGCAGCCAGAAGATCCATTCACCGCTGGGACGTCCAATTGTGAACGAGATCAGCCCGGAGAGCAGCTCGATGCTGAGCAGGAAGAGGATCGCATGGTTGGTCGCGCGGGCGCTCATAGGGCGACGGTATCTGGTTCGAAATGCAGTCCGACTGCGATCCGTGGGCTAGGCTTGCATCCATGACTTCCGCTAACCAGAACCTCGGCCCGGTCGTGATCAAGATCGGCGGCTCGACGCTTGGTGAACATGACACCTCGCTGTCGGACTGCGTCGCTCTACATCGCGAGGGTCGGCCGGTGGTCGTTGTCCACGGGGGCGGCGCGGCCGTGACCGACTGGCAGCGTCGACTCGGCGCTGAGGCAGCGTGGGTCGATGGGTTGCGCTCGACGACGCCGGAGTCGTTGGAAGTGGTAGTTGCGGTGCTGGCCGGATTGATCAACAAAGAACTGACGCGACGGTTGCAGGAGCTGGGCGCCCCGGCGATTGGCCTGAGCGGTGTCGACGGCGGCACACTGCGTTCGCCAATCTCGACGAGAATCGGACTCGTGGGTGAAACGCCGCGCTGCGACCCTCACACACTGCGACGGATTCTCGACGCCGGCTTGCTACCTGTGCTCGCACCGGTGGGGTTGGCGGAAGATTTGTCCACGACCCTGAACATCAACGCCGATGCGGCGGCCGGTGCGGTGGCGAATGCGCTTGGCGCTTCTGCTCTGATCTTCCTGACCGACGTTCCGCAGGTGCTGGACGGTAACGGGGCGGGAATCGAATGCCTGAATGACGCACGGCAACGGGAGTTGACCGAGTGCGGAGTGATCGCCGGCGGAATGTTGCCCAAGTTGCGCGCCGGGCGTGAAACGGTTGGCTCGGGCGCTGAGGTCCGTATCGTAGACGGCAGACAACCGCAAATCGTCCGCGCAGCCGTTGATGGCGCGGCAGTGGGAACGGCCCTCGTATGAAGTGGTCCCCGTGGATCCATCGCAGCCAGGGTGGCTGGCGCAACGGCAGCGACGGCCCGCACGACGTGCCGCCGTCGGATGAAGGTCGCTCCGGCGAACTTGGTCCGCCGCCGCCGGTCTTCCGCGAGGGACTCGGTGGAGGCGGCGGCGCTGGCGCCGACGAGCCGCCTCCATACACGGCTGCCGAGGGCCAGCCACCTGAGGACAACCGCACCTGGCCACGCGTCGTCGTCGCCGGCGTCGCCCTGCTGGTGCTGCTGATCCTGCTCAATATCGGCATCGATATCTACGTTGATCGACTCTGGTTCGACAACGTCGGTTACCGCGGCGTGTTCGACCTCCGCATCGTGACGCAAGTCTGGCTGTTCGTTGCCGGCGCAGGAATATCGTTGCTGGTGCTGGGCCTGTCCTATGCGGTCGCCTGGCGTATGCCCGTCGAGGCGATGGCGCCGGTGGTTGACGATCCTCGACTGACACGCGTGATTCACATCATCGCCGCTGTGGCGATGATTCTCCTGGCGATCATCTTCGGTTCGGTGGCCGCAGGGCAATGGGAGCTCATCCTCCAGTATCTGAACGCCAAACCGTTCGGCTCGACAGACCCGCAGTTTGGCAAGGACCTCGGCTTCTACATCTTCGAGCTCGAAGCGCTTCAGTTCATGAAGGGCTGGGCGACCGGCCTGGCGATCATGACGATGCTCTCCACGGCCGCGACCTACGGCGTGCGGCTGATGATGCATCACGGCAACGCCCAGTCAACCCTCGGCGTGCGCATCCACCTGGCACTCACCATCGCGGTAGTCATGGCGCTGTTCGTCTGGAGCTACTGGCTGGCTCGCTTCGAACTGGCGTTGAGCCCTAGTGGATTCGTCTACGGTGCGACGTTTACCGACGACACCATCCGCTCACCAGTCCAAATCGTCAAGATGGTCGCGGCAATCATCGTCATCCTGGGCGTGCTGTCGTGGCCGTTCCACGAGCGGCTGCGATTTGCGATCGGTCCGATCGCGGCCCTGATTCTGGTCTCGATCGTCGGTGGCGCAATCCTGCCGGCTGCAATTCAGCGATTCACAGTTGAGCCGAACGAGCTCGAACGCGAGACGCCGTACATCGAGCGCAACATCGCCGCGACACGGGCCGCATTCGCGCTGGACGAGATCGAGGAGCGCGAATTCAACGCAGACGATGCCGTTGATGAAGGTGATCTACAACTCAATCCCGAGGCGTTGCTCAACGTCCGCCTTTGGGACCACCGTCCGCTGAACGACACGCTGAACACCATCCAGACCATTCGACCGCTGTACGTGTATCCGGATGTCGATGTCGACCGCTACATGGTGGGCGGCGAGGAGCATCAGGTCTTCCTGGCTGCGCGTGAGCTTTCCCAGGCGAATTTGCAGTCGACGCAGCAGGGATGGGTCAACCGCCGCCTGCAGTTCACGCACGGTTTCGGTGTAGTGATGACACCGGTCGATGAGGTGTCGCCGGCGGGTGAGCCAGTCTTCTGGGTCTCTAACATTCCCCCGGAAGTGATCGAAGAGACGTCGTCGGGGCCGATCGACCTGGAGATCGTGGAGCCGAGGATCTACTACGGCGAAGTCACCGACGCCTACATCATCGCCAACAGCCGCACAGAAGAGTTTGACTATCCGCTCAGCGGTGATGACTCGACAGGTGAACTGGATCAGGCGACGACCCGATACTCGGGTCTGGGCGGGATCGAGCTGGGCGGGCTCTTCCGTCGCCTGGCATTCGCCTGGTCGTTTGGCGACGCCAACATCCTGATTTCGGGTTCCGTCGATGGCGACAGCCGGATCCTCTTCCGTCGACTGATCCAGGAGCGCGTGAATGAACTTGCTCCATTCCTACAGCTTGACGCCGACCCGTACATCGTTGTTGGTGAAGACGGCCACCTGTACTGGATCCAGGATGCTTACACGGTCACCGATCGGTACCCGTACTCGCAGCCTCATGGCGTTGGCTACAACTACGTTCGCAACTCGGTCAAAGCGGTGATCGACGCCTACAACGGCTCGGTTGACTTGTACATCGTCGACGACAGCGATCCGATCATCCAGGTCTGGCAGGACATCTTCCCCGAGCTGTTCAAGCCGGCCGATGAGTTCCCGCTCGACCTCCAGCAGCATTGGCGTTACCCGCAGGACTACTTCCAGATCCAGGCGGACCAGTACCTCACGTATCACATCGAGTCGGCGCGCGGCCTGTTCAACCGCGAGGACCTCTGGGCGATCCCACAGGAACTGCTGCGCCAGCAGGAGATTGCGGTTGAGCCTTACTACGTGACGCTGCGCCTCCCCGATCAGCCGGAGCCCGAGTTCCTGCTGATCCTGCCATTCACGCCTCGCAACCGACTGAACTCGATCGCATGGATGGCCGGTCGCTCCGACGGAGAGAACTACGGCAAGTTATTCGCATTCCGCTTCCCGTCTAACAAGAACGTCGACGGTCCGAAACAGATTGAAAACCGAATCGACCAGGACGTTGCTGTGTCCCGACAGTTCACGCTCCTGGGCCAGCAGGGCTCGGAGGTGATCAGAGGCAACCTCCTGTTCATCCCGGTCGGCGACTCGTACGTGTACGTCGAACCGATCTACCTGCAAGCCGATACCGGACGCTACCCACAGCTCAAGGGGGTGATCGTCGTCAACGGCGACCGCATTGCCTTCGAGGACACGTTTGTCAACGCGGTGCAGGTTGCGTTGGGTAACCGTGCGGCCCAGGGTCTGTCCTTCCTCGGCGACGTGCCTGGTCAGGCCGTAACGGAGGAAGCTGCCGAAGAGCCGGACGTCGAAGCCCAGCAAGCTCAGCAGGATCGACAGCCGGTGACACTGTCGGATGATGCGGCAGAACTCACAGCACAAGCCCAAGAGGCCTTCGAGGAAGCGCTGGAGAAGCAGCGCGAAGGAGACTGGGCCGGCTACGGCGAAGCGCTTGATCGGCTGGGCCTGATCCTCGAGCGGCTAGCGGAGTCGTCGGAGTAGACGACCGCTGTTTCCGCTTCCCCTCGCAGGGGGAGCTGCCACAGGCTGGGGGGGTCTCTTCCCTCTAACGCCAAACTTCAAGCCGTGGACTCCATCCTCGTCATTCCCGCAACAAGGAGACCTTCGAAAAACTCCCCTTCTCCCCCCTTGCGGGGGAGATGCCGAAGGCAGAGGGGGGTCCTGTCCGCAGCTACTATCTGGTACTCACCGACCGCTCCACCTCTGTCACTCCGTGACATCTCGCCCCGCAAGGGGGGGAGATGGGATTCGGGGCTTGTTCAAGGGTCTCCAACAAGCGCGGGTATGACGGGCCTACTTGCGGGAACTTGGCTCTCTTTCAATCGTCTCATTGCGAGCGCTATCGGTTTCATAGACGCCTGACAATCGCTCGCGTAGTCTGAATCGGATTGAGTCTCCCTGTCGGGGTAACCGGAGTGACGAATATGCCCACCACTGCTGAGCGCGAGTCTGCTGTCTTCATGATGTCGGCGGGCCGTTTGCCCGTCACGCTGGTGCGTGGTGAGGGCACGAAGGTCTGGGATGACGAAGGCAACGAGTATCTCGACTTCGTCGCTGGTATTGCTTCCGACAACCTCGGTCACTGCCATCCGCGTGTCGTCGAGGCGCTCAAGCAACAGGCCGAGACGCTACTGCACGTATCCAACTACTTCTACACGATTCCCCAGCTCGATCTGGCCGACATGGTGCTCGAGCAGTCGGGTATGACCCGCATCTTCTTCTGCAACAGCGGCGCAGAAGCAACCGAGGGCGCGATCAAAATCGGCCGTAAGTGGGGCCAGACGCGGCGCGACGGGGCCTCGGAGATCATCGTCATGGACGAGGCCTTCCACGGCCGGACTCTGGCCTCGGTCAATGCGTCCGGCAATCCTCGCTACCGCGAGCCGTTTGGCCCGCTCGACGGATTCCGGCACGTGCCATTCAATGATGTCGGTGCGGTGCGCGATGCCGTTGGTCCCGAGACGGCCGCAATCCTGGTCGAGCCGCTGCAGGGTGAGGGCGGAGTCAATGTCGCCGACGACGGCTACCTGACCGCCCTCCGCGCCATTTGCGACGAACATAACCTGCTGCTGATGCTGGACGAGGTCCAGACCGGAATCGGTCGGACGGGCAAACTGTTTGCCTGGCAGCACGAGGATGTACAGCCCGACGTGATGGCCCTGGCCAAGGGTCTGGGCAGCGGCGTGCCGATTGGCGCGATCGTCGCCAACGAGCGTGGCGACATTCTTGAGCCCGGCGACCACGGCACGACGTTTGGCGGTCAGCCGTTCACCACGGCGGTCGCCCTGGAGACGCTTCGCGTCATTGTCGACGAGGACATTCCCGCGCAAGCTGAGGCTCGCGGCGCACAGTTGACATCGGGCATTCGCGCGTTGGAGGATCGGCATCCGTTGATCGACCACGTGCGCGGCAAGGGCCTGTTAATCGCGGTGCAATTGAGCGCCGACGTTGGTCCGGCGCTGGTGACGGCGATCCGCGACCGCGGTCTGCTTTGCAACGTGGTCAAGCCGAATGTGCTGCGACTGGTGCCGCCGCTGACGATCTCGGAGGACGAGATCGACCAGGCGATCGGCATCATTGACGACGCGCTGGCGTCAATCTCGGAGTAATCCTTACAACACCAACTAGAACCGGACAGGAGACCCGGGTGGCGAAACGAACAGATGAGAAGCGTGTGGTGCTGGCCTACTCGGGTGGGCTGGATACGTCGGTGGTGACGCGTTGGCTGACCGAGCGCGGTTGGGAAGTCGTCTGCATGACAGCCGACATGGGCTATCTCGAGGCCGACGAAGAGTTGGAATCGCGTGCCTATGCCGCCGGTGCGGTTGGCTTCGAAATGCTCGATCTGCGCGAGGACTTTGCCCAGGCATTCTGCTTCCCGGCGCTGATGGCCGGCGCGTTGTACGAAGGTCGCTACCCGCTAGCCACGGCGCTGGCGCGTCCCTTGATTGCCAAGGCGCTCGTTGACGTCGCACGCCAGCACAACGCGACGGCGGTGGCACACGGTTGCACGGGCAAGGGCAACGATCAGGTCCGGTTCGATGTGTCGGTTCAGGCGCTGGCGCCGGACTTGCGCATTCTCGCTCCCGTCCGCGAATGGGAACTGACGACGCGCGAGTCCGAGATCGTCTACGCCCAGGCGCACAGCATTCCGATCACGGTGAGCGTTGAGAAACAGTACTCAACCGACGAGAACCTCTGGGGTCGGTCGATCGAGGCCGGTCCGTTGGAGGATCCGTGGACCGAGCCGCCCGACAATGTTTGGGAATGGACGGTCAATCCGGAAGATGCTCCAGACGAGCCGACGTACCTCGAGATTGGCTTCGAGCATGGCCGACCTGTCTCGTTGGACGGCGAAGCGCTCGATTCTGTCACATTGATCAGCCGCGTTCACGATGTCGCCGGGGCCAACGGCGTTGGCCGGATCGACATGGTGGAAGACCGACTCGTCGGCATCAAGTCCCGTGAGGTCTATGAGGCGCCGGCAGCGACGACGCTGCGCATCGCGCACCAGGCGCTCGAGACGCTGACCCTCTCCAAGAGCCAGATCCGGCTCAAGCATCGACTGATGCAGGACTACGCGGATCTGATTTACGACGGCCTCTGGTTCACGGGCACGCACCAGGACCTTGCCGCGTTTACCGCCTCGATGCAGCGCCATGTGACCGGCACGTCGCGGGTCAAGCTGTACAAGGGCCAGGCCGTCGTTGTTGGCGTCGAGAGTCCGAACAGCCTCTACCAGTACTCGCTGGCGACCTACGACGAGGGTGACGTATTCGACCAGACATCGGCGGTTGGATTCATCGACATCTTCGGCCTGCCGGTGCGTGTTCAGGCAGAGAAGCAGTTGCTCCGACAACCGGGCGGCGTCTTGGACGTATCATCGGGACACACGTCGTAACCGATCGACCGATGGCCACCTCGGTGCGCACACGAGTCGGTAGGAGACATGTTGACCAGATTGGATATGGGCGATGACGACCAACGCCTCTAACAATGAGATCGCAGTCGAATACGAAGCGGCTGTACCCACGGCCGGCGGTCCCGACGCTGCGGACTTCCAGATCCGTCGGCCCGGGCATGCAACGCTGGAGTGCGCCCTATATCTCGCGCTGGACGCAAAGCAGGCGTTTGAGGCGCTCTGCGGTCCACTCTCCGAGGATCAGATACAGCTCGTGATTCGCGCGCTGGCCGACGGCATCTACCCCGCGCAGATTGCAGAGCTCGGTGAGCCGGCGGCGATCTGGACGATTCGCGCTCGTGAGCTGTCGGCAGAGCAACTCGACGCAGCGATCAGCGCCGCGGGTCTGACGAAGCTGCCGACGGACGAATAGGGCGGTATCTCTGCCGACGGAAGTGGCGACAACCATGCATAACCCGCTCGCCCTCGCATGGGGAGCTGTCGCGAAGCGACTGAGGGGGTCCCTCGGTGCGTGACGAGCAAATGCGAGCGAGCCGGGCGGGAACCCCTCCGCCTTCGGCACCTCCCCCTGCAAGGGGGAGGGAGAACTGAATTGCAGGCGTATGACTGACGCGAGCGACACTGGCGAGGCTGAGTCGCAGCGGCTCTGGGGCGGACGCTTCGAGGAAGCGCCCGACGCACTAGTCCAGGCCTATACCTCGTCGATTCAAACCGACCTCCTGCTGTTCCGACACGACATCGCCGGATCGCGCGCGCACGCGCGGATGCTGGCGTCTCAGCGAATCATTGCCGCGGCCGACGCCGCGAAAATTATCGAAGGACTTGACCAGGTCGAGTCCGAGATCGAATCAGGCGGATTCGAGATCAACCACGAACTCGAAGATATCCACACGCATGTCGAGGCACGGCTGAGCCAGATCATCGGTGCCGCCGCCGCCGGCCGGCTGCACACGGCGCGCTCGCGCAACGACCAGGTCGCTCTTGACACGCGGATGTTCGTCCGCGACGCGATCGTGCAGGCGGTTGGAGCGGTGCGCGGCTTGCAGGCGTCGCTGATCGAACTGTCCGAACGGTCGTTGGATGTCTACCTGCCCGGCTATACGCATTTGCAGCGAGCCCAGCCGGTGCTGCTGGCGCATCACTTGCTGGCCTACCTGGAAATGCTCGATCGCGACGCTGAGCGCCTGGTCGACTCCTTCGCGCGCGCCGACATCATGCCGCTTGGCAGCGCGGCGCTTGCCGGTGCTGCTTATCCGCTCGACCGACAGGCCGTCGCTGATGAGCTCGGGTTTGAATCAATCTCCCGCAACAGCATGGATGCCGTGTCGTCGCGCGACTACATCGTCGAGTTCCTGTCCAATGCCGCTATCTGCATGGTCAATATTTCGCGCCTATGCGAGGACGTAATCCTTTGGAGCTCGGCCGAGTTTGGCGTCCTGCAGTTCGGTGACGCCTTTACGACCGGCTCGTCGATCATGCCGCAGAAGCGCAACCCCGATGTCGCCGAGCTGGCGCGCGGCCGCAGTGGCAAGGTCGTGGGTCACCTGACCGCGATCCTGACAACCCTCAAGGGTCTGCCGCTCGCCTACAACCGCGACCTGCAAGAAGACAAATCTGGCCTGTTTGATACCGCTGAGAATCTGATCGGCACATTACACGTTCTCGCTCGTGCGCTGCTGACGGCGCAAGTCGATGGCGCTCGTGCGCGAGCAATGGTGGACGACGATCCGTTCATTCTTGCCACGGACTACGCCGACTACATCACACGCAAAGGTGTCCCGTTCCGCGAGGCGCATGGCGTGGTCGGACGCCTGGTCCGAACCTGCGAACAGCGCGGCTGCAAGTTGTCGGAGTTGACGCTGGAAGACTTGCAAGCCGAGCATGCTGCGTTCGAGTCCGACGCGGTCGGAATGACCGCGCAGTTTGCGCTGGACTCGCGAAATGTCCCGGGCGGTACCGCGCCCCAACAGGTGCTAATGGCGCTCGATGAGGCGAAAGAACGCCTGCAACTCAAGCCGGCCAACCAGCCGGAGACACCGGCTCAGGAGCCCACGTTGCCCACATTGGAGACGGGACTCAATCGGGCCCAGCGGCGAGCCGCCGAGCGCGCCGCGGCGAAACAACAGGGTCGACGATGACCACAACGACACACAAGTCGAGTCAGTCGGTTGCGATTGCCCCATCAATCTTGAACGCCGATTGGACGCGCTTGGCGGAGCAGATCGCCGACGCCGAAGCAGCCGGCGTCGATTGGATTTCGCTCGACGTAATGGACGGCAACTTCGTGCCGCCGATCACCTTCGGCGCGCAAATGGCTTCTGCCGTGCGTTCGTTGACGTACTTGCCGATCGAGGCGCATCTGATGGTCGAGCATCCCGAAGATCACATCGGCGACTTCATCGCCGCCGGCGTCAACTGCGTGACCATTCACATCGAGTCGACGCGACATCCGCACCGGTTGCTGCAGCAGATTGCAGACGGTGGCGTAGAGGCGGGCGTGACGCTCAATCCCGGCACGCCGCTGAGCGAGCTCGAAGCGGTCGTGCCGATCTGCGACCGGATCCAGATCATGAGCGTCAACCCCGGTTGGGGTGGTCAGAAGTTCATTCCGGAATCGCTGGATCGAATTCGGCAAGCGCGGGAGATGCTTGACGCCTGCGGCCGCGAGTCATCGCCAGTCGCCGTCGACGGTGGAGTGAACGAGTCGACGATCGCCGCGATCGTGAACGCGGGGGCGACGTGGTTAGTAGCCGGCTCGGCCGTGTACAACGACCGAGAGTCGGTCGCGGACGCTGTGGCTCGCTTGCGTCGTGCTCTCGATGCGTTAGGTCGTTAGGCCACGTTCCTGGATCAACCTCCCCCTCTGGGGGAGGTGTCACGAAGTGACGGAGAGGGCCGCCATGTTGAGTGGGTCGTGCGCTGCGGCCCCCCAGCCTTCGGCAGCTACCCCAAAGGGGGAGCCCTGTTTCCAGACCAGCGCTACAACGGCTTCTCGTAGACGCGGTAGACCTTGTAGACCTCGGAATCGGTTCGTTTGAGGGCGTGGTTGAGCAGGTTGTTGTCCTCGAGCACCCAGCCGAGTTCGGCCCATTGATAGCCTCGCTCTGCGCCTCGCACGTGGACCTCGGCAGTCAACATTTGTCCGAGTTGAGCGAACTCTCGGATTCGCCATTTCTGGCGGACCCCGAGCAGCATCACGCGGCCGCTTTCCGGCTTGCGCTTCAGCCGCCAGAGCAGCTTGGCCCAGCCGAACGGGAAGAGCCGACCATCGATGTCTCGGGCACACTCGTTGAGGTTGGGAATCGAAATGACCATGGCTGCCGGATCACCGTCGATCTCGACGATGGCCGTGAGATCGGGATCGGCGAATTGGACCAGGTCGGCCGCGAGCCGGTCGGCTTCCTCGGTCGTGATCGGGACCGAGCCCCAGTTGTCGACCCAGGCTTCGTTGAAGATGTCGGCAGCAATTCTGACATCACGGCGAAGCTGCTTCTTGTCGAAAGGTCTCACGGTGACGCGGGGATGGTCGTGGATGCGCTGCCAAGCACGTTGACGACGGTCGCCGAGCGGTGCGGCCACCGGATAGTGATACGCCCAGAGATCCTTGACCTTGGTGTAGCCGTTGGCCTCGATCAGATCGGGGAACCATCGGCGTCCGTGAGGCATCGCGATCATCGGGGGCAGATCGAAGCCTTCGACCAAGCAGCCCGATTCATCGTTGATCGTAAAGTTGAACGGCCCGCGAGAGTAGATCGCGCCGCGCTGACGCAGCCAGGACTCAGCCGCCTCGAATAACGCGGCGGCGGCCTCAGAATCATTTGCGCAGTCGAAATGACCGAAGAAGCCAGCGGCTTCCTGCCACTTTTCGTCGTGCAGCGGGTTGAGCTGGGCCGAAATGCGGCCCACATCTCTGCCGTCGCGCTCGGCGACGAACAGTTGGGCCTGCCCGTAGCGTAGGAAGGGCGTCTTGTTCGGATCGAGACGCTCCATCTGGACGCGACGCAGGGTCGGGATCCAGGTGGGGTCTCCCTCGTAGACGTTCCAGAGAACATCGACGAAGGGCAACGCCTGACGTCCGAACCCGATTTCTCGGATTCGGACGCCGGGGTTCATGTCGCTATTGGGACGTGGTGTGCGCCGAACGAGCGCTACCAGCGACGCCCACGGTCGGAGTAGCTCTCGCGGGAGCCACGGTCGTCGTAGCGCGGCTCGCGGTACCCACCGCCGCCGCCGCCACCACCACCGCCACGGCTCTCACGGTAGCCGCCGCCATCGCGGTAGCCGCCGCCGCCGCCACCGCCGCCACGGTCGTCACGGTAGCCGCCGCCACCGCCACCACCACCGCCGCGATAACCGCCACCACCGCCACCGCCGCCGCCCCCACGCGGTCGCGCTTCGTTGACGCGCAGCTGGCGTCCGTCCATGTCATAGCCGTCGAGCGCGGTGATCGCGTTGCGCGCTTCTTCGTCGTCCATGTCGACGAAGCCGAAGCCGCGTGATCGGCCGCTGTCGCGGTCGACGGGGATCACGCAGTCCTGGACTTCGCCGTGCTCGGCGAAGATTTCGCGCAGTTCCTCAGAGTTTGTACGGAAGGGCAGGTTTCCAACGTAGATTCGCATATTCCTCGGTCTCGGTGTGTCTGCACTGTCTCATTCGGTCAGAGACAGGCTTCGCGGGTCATCAAAGGCGGACGCTTCATCCGCTGATCTGGCTTGTGGGCGGTTCGTTGTTCCGATCGGGGTCTAGCTCACGCTCGACAGCTCATTGCCTGGGTCAGGCGGCGAGCCGCTTCATCATCGTTCGCAGGCATGCGGTGCATACGTTAAGCCGCTGGGTTTTACCGTCAACGGTTACTTTGTGTCGGTGAACATTTGGCTTGAAGGTGCGCGATGTTCGAGGCGCCTTGCGCTTCCATCGACCCGAGTGCTTGTGCCGGATGTTGCGGCCGAACGTGGTCCGCTTGTCACAGAGGTCACATTTGCCGGCCATCGTTCCGTCCTCAATCCGTCTTTCACGCACGCAGCAGTTTCGGCTGTCGCCGGTGCGTGGCAGGTATCATACCAGCACCCTAGCGGGGTTCTGAGCATGCGACGGCGACGATATCGGCACTCTATACGGGAGGCTACAGATGGTCGGACCGGATGTGAGCGAGACCAAGGTGCAGGGCCTGAGCGGCGAGGACGTGAAGCGGATGATCCAGGGCGCGGCAGGCTGGGTCGCGCTGCATCGCGAGGCGTTGAATCTGATCAATGTCTATCCCGTCCCCGACGGCGACACCGGAGCCAATCTGGGTCGCACTCTTGCGGCCGCCAGTGAAGCGCTTGGGGCGACTGACAACGAAGCTCCGGCGCACGAGATTGCCGCCGCAGCCGCCTCAGCGGCATTGCTGGGCGGACGTGGCAGCTCGGGCGTGATCGGCGCGCAGTGGCTGCGTGGGTTTGCGGCCGGACTCGGGCAGGATGCAGACGATTCGCTGGCAATCGCGTTCAACAGTGCCGCCGAGGCGGCTCGCAATGCAGTGACGGAGCCTCGCGACGGCACGATGATCTCGGTGGCCGCCGACACTGCTGACGCAGTCGCGTCGGTGACGGGTGGTCCAATGGCGCAGATGCAGGAGGCGGTCGCCGCTGCGTACAAGTCGGTTGAGTACACGCCGGAGCAGAATCCGGTGTTGAAGGATGCCGGCGTCGTCGACGCGGGTGCGCGCGGTCTCGAGTTCATGCTGCGTGGAATGGCCGGCGCACTGGCCGGCGAACCGATTCCTGAGGTCCCGGCAGAACTGGGCGCCATCGATCCCGGCTGGCTCGCGCGACGACTGGACTCGGGCAGCGATTTCGATGGCTTCTGTACCGAGTTGGTTGTGGCCAATGTCGCTGACATCGAGGGATTGCGCGAGGTGCTGGCCGGCGACGATGAAACCGTCATGCTCGCGCCGGACGGCGAGGACCTGCGCATTCACCTGCACACCGACGAGCCGGCAGATGCCTACGCCGCTGCTGATAGCGCCGGACAGATCCGTATCTTCCGCGCGGTTGATATGCGCGCCCAGGCCGCACGAACGCACGAATCGCAATCGGATGCCGCTGTCGTCGCGGTCGCCCAGGGAAGCGGATTCGTTCGGGTCTTTAGCGAGCTCGGCGCGGCGGCGATCGTCTCCGGCGGCGCGGCCGACAATCCCTCGGTCGAGATGCTGTTCTCGGCGGCTGAGTCCGTTAAGGGTGAGGATGTAATCATCCTGCCCAACAATCACAACGTCACCCCAGCGGCTGAACGGGCGGGGGAACTTGCAGCCGAGGCCGATCAGCCGCAGCGGATCCATGTCATCCACAATGACAGTCAGGCTGAGGGCGTGGCCGCGCTGGCGGCGGTGATCGGCGGCGTGCCGATCGAGGATGTCGTGGCGGAAATGGAAGAGGCGCTCGATGCCGTTCGCATCGGTCGCGTGACACACGCAGCGCGTACGGTGGAAGGCGATGTTCCGATCGCCCAGGGTCAGCCGTTCGCCATGCTCGATGGTGAGATCGTCGGCGCAGGCGAGTCGATCGACAAGGTCGCTCTGACGCTGGCAACCCAGATGGCCGAGTCACTATCCGGCGCTTCGCTATTCACCCTGTACGTCGGGGAAGATGTATCGGAAGAACAGGCCGATGCGCTGGCAGAGGCCATTGAAGAGTCAACCGATCTCGAAGTCGACCTGATCGAGGGCGGCCAGCCCCACTATCCGTGGCTCATGGCGCTTGAGTAGCGCCTTGGTCTCGGCACTGGAAGAGTCGCAACAGTTCAAGTAGGATAGAACATATGTCCATCGCTGTAGTCACTGATTCCGCCTCCGACCTAGAGCAGGGCCAGATCCCGGGGATCTCGGTTGTCCCATTGCATCTGCACTTTGGCGACGAGCAGTTCAATGACGGCGTCACGCTGACCAAGCCTGAGTTCTGGCAGCGACTGGATCGGACCGTCGAAGAGGGCGGCGTATTGCCCACAACGTCCCAGCCTGCGCCCGGGGTGTTTCGGGACATCTACCAGGGGCTGATCGACGATGGCGCCGACGGGATCGTCTCGGTCCACCTGAGCGGCAAGCTGTCGGGCACGTTGAATTCCGCCAGACAGGGGGCGTCGCTATTGGAGAACGCGCCCCCGATTGAGTTTGTCGATACTTCTTCGGCATCGCTGGCCGTCGGTTGGGCGTCCGAGGCGGCGCTCGCTGCAATCAACGAAGGAGCCGGCGTAACTGAGGCGGCAGCGGCTGCGCAGGAGCAGGCTGGCAGAACACGGACACTGCTATTCGTCGAGACGCTTGATTATCTGCTGCGCGGCGGGCGAATTGGTCGGGCTCGACAGCTCGCAGGGAAATTACTGCGCATGCGGCCGCTGTTGGAACTGGTTGAAGGAGAAGTCGCCGATGTCGAGCGGCCACGTACACGCAAGAAGGCGCTCGACCGGTTGTACGCCCAGATCATGTCGAACGGCGAGCCTGAACGCGTCGCGATTCTTCACGGTCAGGCCGATGCGGATGCGAGTGCATTGGCCAAGCGGGTCTCGGATGCTTGCGGGGGGATGGTTGTCCCGATCGTGTTGAGCAGCCCGGTCCTGGGAGCACACATCGGGCCGGGCACGGTCGGCGCAACGGTGCTGCGCAAGAGCTAATGACCACCCAGCGCCGGCCGACGCAGACGCTTCAGTCCATGCTGGCGCTGGAGGAAAAGCTGGGCTACCTCGATCGGGCGGTTTCGGGCGGCCTCGATACGTACTTGCGCAACGTGCTCAAGGAGGGAGATCAGCGTCAGTTCTTCACACGTATCGTTGCAGCGCTGCCGAGGGAGGGTTACGCGTCGCTCTCACCGGAGCAGCGACGCAGTTGGGCTGTCAATGTCGTAGCAGCGCTCAAACCTGGATCGCCGGCAAAGGGCGCCACGTCCCGTCAGTCGAAGCAGGAACCTCGGACTACGCTTGAAGCCGCCGAACCTCGCCGTAAAGCCACACGAGCCAAATCGGCTCGGCGTCGGCCGGCTGCGACATTCGAAGACGACGACCCGCTCGCGCGCGACGTATCGGTGTTGGGACGCATCCCGTCGCAATCGCGCAAGGCGATGACGACGCTGGGGATCAACACGGTCTACGACCTGCTCTGGCATCTGCCACGTCGCTACGAGGACTGGCGCAATGTCCGCTCGATCTCCGACGCATTGGAAGGCATCGAGCTGACCATCGTCGGTGAGATCGCCAGCATTGGTGTGAAGTACTTACGCAAGGGACGGCAGGCGACTGAGGCGGTCGTGCGCGACGGCTCTGGCAGTCTGCGCGTCTGGTGGTGGTCGCAGCCCTACCTGGCGCGCACGTTGCGTCCAGGCATGCGAGTCGGCCTCTCCGGCAGGATCGATGTGCGCGGACGCCAGCTGCAGATGGTCTCGCCCGAGTGGGAGCGGCTCGACGATCCGGACGACGACACGGTGCATGTTGGTCGTCTCTCTCCGGTCTATCCGCGCTCGAAGGGGCTGCCCAATCGGACGATCCGACGACTGGCGCACGTGGCGGTGCGCGACTATCTGCCGCTGCTGGCGGAGTCGTTGCCGCCGCACATCGTGCTCGAGCACCAGTTCCCCTCCGAGGCCGACGCGCTGCGGATGATCCACTTCCCCGAGGAAATGACGGATCTCGACGCGGCCCGGCAGCGAATCGCATTTCAGGAACTGCTCTCGATTCAACTTGCGGTCCTGTCGCGAAAACGCGAGGCGCGACTCCGTTCGGACGCGCCACCGATCGCAATGCCCGGCGATTTTCTCGACACATTTCTTGGAGCGCTGCCATTCGAATTGACCGTCGCCCAGCAGCGTGTGTTGACCGAGATCCGGAACGACATGTTCCACCGCGAGCCGATGGCCCGGTTGTTGCAGGGTGATGTCGGGTCGGGCAAGACCGTGGTCGCCGCCGCAGCCATGTTGGCCTCGGTGCGGGCCGGCCATCAGACCGTGCTGATGGCGCCGACCGAGGTGCTGGCCTCGCAGCACTTCGAGACCTTCCAACGGCTCTTCGCCGGGCAGGACCACGCCGACGGTGACCAGCTCTGGCATAACTACAGCCTGGCTCCAGCACTGGGGCGTCCGGTGCGGATGGCGCTGTTGACGGGCAGTGTGCGGGCCGCGCGCAAACGGCAGATTCACCAGGAGATGGAGAGCGGCATGCTCGACCTGGTGGTCGGCACGCACGCACTGATCCAGGAGAGCGCCAACTTCAAAGACCTCGGCCTCGCCGTCGTCGATGAGCAGCACCGATTCGGCGTCCTGCAGCGCGATGCGCTGCGCAGCAAGGGTCGCAGTCCGCATTTGTTGGTGATGACAGCGACGCCGATTCCACGAACGCTGGCGCTGACGGTCTACGGCGAGTTGGACTCATCGGTGATCGACGAACTGCCGCCAGGTCGGCTACGTGTGCAAACGCAGATCGTGGCGCCATCGGACCGCGAGGAGATCGTCTACCGGCGCATCCGCGAAGAAGCGAAGTTGGGCCGACAGTCGTTCGTCATTTGTCCATTGGTCGAGGAGTCGGACAAGCTCGAAGCCGAAGCCGCGACGGAGCAGTTCGAGTCTCTGCGCAACGGCCCGTTGCGTGAACTGGCGTCTCGGATCCGGCTGCTGCATGGGCGGATGTCGTCGGAGGACAAGCAGTCGGTGATGGCCGATCTGGCCAACGGCGATGCCGACGTGCTGGTCTCGACGATCGTGGTCGAAGTCGGCGTCGACTTGCCCAGGGCCACAGTGATGGCGATTGAGGGCGCGGATCGGTTCGGCCTGGCGCAGTTGCACCAGCTGCGCGGACGCGTGGGACGCAGCGACATGGAGTCGGTCTGTTACCTGATCTCGGAAACCGAACTGGACCAGAGTCGTCAGCGGTTGGAACTGATGGTGCAGACGTCGAACGGATTCGAGCTGGCCGAGGCCGACCTCGAGATGCGAGGTCCGGGCGAGTACTTCGGAACGCGTCAGTCAGGCTTGCCCGAGCTGCGCGTCGCCAAGCTCACCGATCACGAGACGTTGAATCTGGCGAGGAACTGGGCCAACCGGATCCTGGATGAAGATCCACACCTGCGCGCCCCCGAGCATCGGCTGCTGAGAGATCGGGCCAAGGGATTTGACGTCTCAGGTGCGACGGCAGTGCACTAGAAGGCACTTGATCGGCTGGCAGTTGCTGTGCCACCCACAGCAGTTGGTAGAGTTTCCGAGAAGAGGATCGTTCTCTATCGGACTCGAGTTGCACATTAGAGGACGCAACGCTGGGAGACGAAATGACCACTGACTCCGACACCCGGCAGGCAATCTCGCAGGCGCTTCGCAAAGCCCTCAGGCAGGCCCAAAACGATGGTGTCCTCCCGCCGATAACGCCGCCCGAACTGACAGTTGTGCGCCCCCAAAACCAAGAGCACGGGGACTACTCCTGCAACGTCGCGATGAGGCTGGCTGGCGCGATGCGGATGTCACCTCTAGAGATTGCGCAACAAATCCAAGCTCGGATTGAGCACGCAAGCCCAACAGAATCAGTGGAGGTCGCACCCCCTGGATTTCTCAACATCCGACTCTCTCCTGCATGGAAGCGCGAACAGCTTCGTACAGTGATCGCCGTTGGTGATCAGTGGGGGCGGGTCAGCCTTGGTGGCGGGAAACGAGTGCAAGTAGAGTTCGTTTCGGCCAATCCTACCGGGCCCTTGCAACTCGGCAATGCACGGGGTGCTGTGTTGGGTGATGTGCTGGCTTCAGTATTGGATGCTGCCGGGTTCGACGTTCAGCGCGAGTACTACATAAATGACACCGGGGAACAGATTCGACTCTTCGGCCTCACGCTGTTTGCACGATATCATCAACACTTCTACCGTGAAATGGAGCTTCCTGAAGGGGCGTATCAGGGAGAGTACATGAAGGACATAGCCTCCGATATGGCTAGGCTGTTTGGCGAAAAATGGCTTGACAATAGTGCCGGTCTTCCGGAGGAGTTTGTTCGTCGTGGATTAGGATTGATGATCGATCAGATACGCAAAGATCTCTTAGATCTAAACATCGACTACGATCATTGGCAGTCTGAGACAGCCCTCTATCGTCCTTTTGATACAAATCGTGACACCGTTTCCAGCTTTGAAGCGGCCATGACACTTCTTAGGGATGGCGGCTACACCGTCGAAAAGGAAGGAGCAGAGTGGTTCCGCACTGCTGCCTTCGGAGGTGAACAGGACGAAGTCCTGATTCGCAGTAACGGAAAACCTACTTATTTCGCGAGCGATGTTGCGTACCATTATAACAAGTTTATTGAGCGTCGTTTTGACATTGTGATCGACGTATGGGGTGCCGATCATCACGGGCATGTGGCGCGTACGAAGTCGGCAGTAGATGCAATTGGAGCGAATGGCGAGAGTCTTGAAGTTGTTCTCTACCAGCTGGTCCATCTGCGGCGTGGTCGGGAGCGTGTTCGGATTTCGAAGCGGACCGGTGAGCTTGTCACCCTACGAGAGCTTGTTGATGAAGTGGGAGCAGACGCCGTTCGATTCTTCCTCTTGCAACGGTCCGCCGACGCGCAAATGGACTTTGACCTGGAAGCAGCGGTGTCCCAGGACATGAGTCAGAATCCTGCGTCTTACGTTCAGTATGCCCATGTGCGTTGTGCCAGCGTAATCCGAGCTGCCAAAGACAAGGACTTGAAGGCTAGTCAAGAGCATCTGGAGTTGTTGGAGAAGGAAGTCGAAACTACTTTGGTAGATATGGTCTTGAAGCTTCCGGAAGTAGTAGCCGACATGGCGTCGCGTCGCGAGCCGCATCACTTGGCAAACTACGCGTTTGAATTAGCTTCAGCTTTCGCAGGCTTCTATACTCAATGCAAGATTGTGGACGAGGACGACGTTGAAATGACAGGTGCTCGATTGACGCTTGTCGAGGCGACAAAGGCAGCTCTCTCTGGCGCTCTGAGGCTAATGGGAATCAAGGCTCGCAACTCAATGCATTTCCTGCGTAAGACTGGAGAGACTCCGCCGTTGCTCGTTCAGCATTCCGCAGTGGGGTTGCGTGGTGCTGTGGTCGACTCCGAGGGTCGTTACGAACGTGAGCGGGAACTGTCCTGGCGCAAAGAAGAGAGTCCGGACTCGCAATCACGTGATGAGGAACCGACCTAATGTCAAACGGAATGAAGCCACAGGATCGCGTGTTCGCGGGCATCCGTGCGACCGGCCGGCAGCACATAGGCAATTACCTGGGCGCGATCCAGAACTTCGTCGCGCTGCAGGAGAAGTACGAGTGCATCTATTCGATCGTCGACCTGCACTCGCTGACAACGCTGACTGACACGGACCAACTTCGCGACAACGTGCGCGAGACCGCGCTGGACTTGCTCGCCTCGGGTATTCGGCCTGAGGAGACAATCCTCTACACGCAATCGCACGTCCCCGAGATTTCGGAGTTGCACCTGCTGCTCTCGATGGTCACGCCGATCGGCCGGCTGATGAACGTGCCGACGTTCAAGGAGAAGGCCAAATCACAGCCCGACAACGTCAACTACGGGCTCGTCGGCTATCCCGTCCTGCAGACGGCTGACATCGTCCTCTACCGGGCCAACAAGGTGCCGGTCGGCGAGGACCAGTTGCCTCACCTCGAACTCGCTCGTGAGATCGTACGGCGGTTCAACAACATCTTCGGCGACACCTTCCCCGAGCCCGAGGCAGAGCTGACCAGCGCGCCGATGGTGCTCGGTTTCGACAATCGCAAGATGTCTAAGTCGTACGGCAATGCCGTTGACGTCGCCGCGACGCCGGAGGAGACATTCCAGGCGATCCGCACCGCCATCACCGATCCGCAACGAGTCCGGCGCACGGATCCAGGCGATCCTGATGTCTGCAACGTCTACTCATTGCATGGATTCTTTGGACCGGACAAGCAGCCGGAGATCGCGTCGGCCTGCCGCAGCGCCGAGATCGGCTGCGTCGACTGTAAGAAGCAGCTCTCCGACTCGGTCAACGATTACTTCGCACCGATCAGGGCGCGTCGGGAAGAGTTAGCTGCCGATCCAGACGCAGTTGATGAAATCCTCCTGGACGGAGCACGCCGTGCACGCGTGATCGCCGCTGAGGTCCTGGCTGACGTCAAAGATGCGATTGGTCTGCCAGCGTCGTTGCCTGAGGTGGCGAACGCCAAGGTCTGAATGGACCTCGCCCCAAGGGAGATCCGCGCGCAAACCCGCTCCCCCTCGCAGGGGGAGCTGTCACGTAGTGACTGAGGGGGTCCCTCGGGCGTATTGACCTGGCAGACCGTGGCGGAGCCGGACTCCCTCCGCCTTCGGCACCTCCCCCTGCAAGGGGGAGGGGTGAAGCTTATGCACCAATCTCCGAAGGCGTAGATATTGTTTTGTTGGAGCTACTTCCGCTCGATCACCACGATCGGAATCTGCCGACCGGCGCCGCCGGCTCGGATGGCGTAGTCGAGATACGGGGAGAAGTCCTTGGCCATCAGGGCGAAGAGCTTGTCTCGTTCCGCGCCTTCCGCGGTTCGTGCGGTGGCATCGAACTGCTCGGTGCCGACCATCAACTGGACATCCGGGTTGGCGTCGATGTTGAGGTACCAGGCTGGGTGATTTCTCGAGCCGCCCTTGCTGGCGACGATCACGTATGCGTCATCGGACTCGCCGTAGATCAACGGCAGCGTCCGCCACTCGCCCGACTTCCGGCCCTTGGCCGCCAACAGCAGGCAGGGAATCGGACCGGAGCCGTCAGGACGGTCCCACATGTGGCCTTCTTCGCCACCGGAGTTGAGGTATTGCTCGGTGTGCGTGCGGATCCAGTCGGGGAGGTTCGGGTCGACGGTGAAGATGTCGGACATGCTGGCTCTCTCTAAAGCTTGTAAACGTCTTGCCGCAAAGTCTAAGCCGTCCCAGACCTCCCCCTTTGGGGGAGGTGTCGCGAAGTGACGGAGGGGGCCGCGGAGTACTGCTTAAGGCCGTACGCCGGCTTTCCCCTTGACGCCGAGGGTTGCCGAGATGGTTTCGTAGGCGTGCTCAAGGAATCGATAGATGTACGAACGGGTCTGTCGCGGATCAATGATGTCCTCGATTCCGAACGCCTCGGCCGTGCGGAACGGGTTGCGGAACTGGAGCAGATGCTCCTCAAGCTCGCGGCGGCGTTGGTCGGGGTCGGGCGCGCTCTCAATCTCGCGTCGGTAGGCGGCTGCGACGCCACCTTCAATCGGGATGGACCCCCAGTCGCCCGAGGGCCAGCCGACGCGGTAGTTGATCGAGCCGACATTGGCCGTGGCCTGGCCGGCCATGCCGTAGTTCTTTCGCGTGATCACGGTAAACACCGGCACGGTGGCCAGGTAGGTCGCCCAATAGGCGCGCATTCCATGACGCAGCGTTCCCGTCGCTTCAGCTTGCGGGCCGAGCATGAACCCGGGCACATCGGCGACGAAAACGAGCGGGATGTGGAAGTGGTCGCACAGCTCGACGAAATGACCCTGCTTGTCGGCCGAGTCCGCGGTCATCGCACCTGCCAGCATGCTGGGGTTGTTGGCCACAATGCCGACGACGTATCCGCCAACGCGGGCAAAGAGCGTGTGCACGGTCGTGCCGAACTCAGGCTTGACCTCAAAGAACTCGCCGTCGTCGACGATCAGCTCCACGACCCTCAGCATGTTGTAAGGCCTCGTCCGCTTGCGCGGGACGATGCTCAGTAGCTCTTCTTCCTCGCGGTCGGGCGGATCGTCTGTGGACTTGAAGGGAGGCTGCTGGTAGACGTTCTGCGGCATGTAACTGAGGAATGCCTGCATCTGCTCGATGGCGTCGAGCTCGTCTTTGGCTCGGTTGTCGATGGCGCCGGACATCGCCACATGAATGTCGGGCCCGCCGAGTTGGTCTTTGGTCACGTCCTGGCCTAGGGCACGTTTGACCAGCGGCGGACCGCCGGCGAAGAGCGCTCCCTGGGGCGTCATCACGGTGAAGTGGCCGAGCATGGCTCGCGCGGCGACGCCACCGGCAGTGGCGCCGGCGACACCGAAGATGAGCGGCACTTCCTGGCCGGCTCGAATGTCCGGGCCAAACACATCGAAGCTGCTCGGTAGGTGGCCGTGGCCGTCGCCCTCGGCAGCGACGTTGGCGCCCGCGCCCTCGTGAAAGACGAACAGTGGGACCCGGTACTCGCGGGCCATGTCGGCGAGGAACAGGCTTTTGAATCGTTCCTGGGTGCTGATATCCGCCGCGCCACCGCCGACCGTGAAGTCTTCGCCGCCAACCACAACAGACCGGCCATCGATTTTGGCAAGTCCGCCGATGTAGGGCAACGGTTTGAAGTCCTTGAATTGCCGATCTTCGTACGCGCCATAACCGGCGAGGCCTCCGATTTCGTGGAAGCTGCCGGGATCGACAAGCGCGTCGATCCGGTCGCGGATGGTGAGCTTGCCCAGCTCTCGCTGGCGGTTGACGCGTTCCTCGCCGCCCATGTTGAGCGCCAGCTTGCGGCGCAGGTTCAGTTCATCAACTTCAGGTTGCCAGTCGGTTGGTTCGGACATCGCGCGCTCCAGGATGCTGCGCGATCAAACTAGCGGATCGGCTATCACAGTTCGCCCGACGCGGTTCGCCTATTCGCGAATCAGGCCGAGGCCGCTGCGCCGAGCCAACCGATGAGCAGCAGCGGCAACATTGGCACGATCAACCATCGCTGTATTCGCAGGCGCACCTCGGTGATTCGGCGCATGAGCATCCAGATGCAGAACAGTCCGACGATGACGAAGTAGAGCAGCGGCGCCAGCATCCAGGCGAGACTGCCGCCGGACAGGTTGATTGAAGCAGCCGCGAGCGCCAGTGCGGCCGCGAGTATGGCCCAGGACATGGAGATCGCTGTGTCGATGCCCAGCCAGTGCAGCACCGAGCGAGAGCCGTCGACATCGTCGATTTCGAAGTCCGGCAGCTTGTAGATCATGAACGTGGCCGTACCGGTCAGCGCGCCGACCGGGATGACCCAGAGCAGATGCGCACTGGTAAAGCTCGCATCTGCCGTCTGGATTGCGCCGACCGGCAAGAGGACGCCGATCAGGCCAAATGCCGCGAACCCGAGCAGCGATCCGCGCCAGGCGTAGCTGTACAGGGCGGCTGCGGCGAGCATGGCCAGGCCGATCACACCCACGCGCCAATCGGTCAGGAATCCAATCACGCAGCCCAGCGCGGTCGGGATCAGGGCCGCGAGCAGCGCCGATTTCGGCGTCATCTTCGATGCCGGGATCGGTCGCATCAGCCTGCTAGTGGCGTCGATCTTGGCGTCGAGGGCGTTGTTGATCAGTCCGGCGGCGTAGGCAAACGCCACGATCATGCCGCCGTACTGGAACGGAACTCCCCAGTAGAGCGAGCCCTCGGCTGCGGTCAGCACCATCAATGCCGAGGTGACCAGCATCCAGCTGGCGGTGGTCGGACGGCAGAGTTCCATCCAGGCATACGTGCGGCTACGCAACAGCCTGATTCGCCAGTCGACTTGCGGGTCGGGGTCGTGCTCTGTCACTGAGTCAGCTTATTCGCCAACTCGTCGATCTTCAGCGATGTACATTCACAATCAGGTCGTCTACATATACTCGCTACCAATATCGAGCATCGGACGACCACAATTGACAGGAGCACCCTATGGCGATCTTGAATATGGTCCGCGACTACGAACGAGTTGCCAAGTTCCAGCTTGGACGGTACGTCGGGATGAAGGGCCCGGGATTGGTCTGGATTATTCCGATTCTCCAGGCAGGAGTTAAGGTCGATACCCGCGAGCAGTACTTCGATGTGCCGCCGCAGCGCAACATCACGCGAGACAACGCCGGAGTCGATGTGGACTTCGTCGTCTACCTGCGGGTTATGGACCCGGAGCGCACGGTGCTCGAGGTCCGCGACTATCTCGGCGCCGCACGGCAACTGGCAACGACCACGCTGCGCGCTGTAGTCGGTGAGATGGCGTTGGACGAGGTCCTGTCCCGCCGTGACGACATTAACGACATGATGCGAATTAAGCTCGATGAAGTAACCAATCGTTGGGGCGTGAAGGTGACCGCGGTGGAAATCCGCGAGATCGAGCCGCCGCCCGCCATCGCCGAGGCGATGACCCGCCAAATGTCCGCCGAGCGGACCCGGCGCGCCCAGATCACAGAGTCGGAAGGTACGCGCGACGCGCAGATCAACGTCGCCGAGGGTGAGCGGCAAGCGGCCATTCTCGAGGCGGAAGGTCAGCGGCAATCGCAGATTCTGCGTGCGTCAGGTCACAAGGAAGCACAGTTGTTGGAGGCAGAGGGTTACGCCAGTGCGATTGCGGCGATCAACGAAGTCGCCGCAGATGCACACGGCAACACGATGGGTCTGCAATACCTCGACGCCATCCGCACGCTGGCGACCAGCGAGAGCACTAAGTGGATCGTGCCGATGGAGCTCACCAACGCGGCTCGCGCAATCGTCGAGCGTCTGGGTGTCGGTTCGAGCAACGCAGGCGCCAGCAGCGGCGGCGGGTAGCACATCGTGCGTCAGCCGTAGCTATTGTTCCAGTCCCCTCTCCCCCCTTGCGGGGGGAGATGTCACGGAGTGACAGGGGGGGGCTGCGTATGATGACCAGATACGGTTCCCGAACAGCGGACCCTCTCTGCCCCGGGTCAAGCCCTCGGCATCTCCTCCGCAAGGGGGAGAAGGGGAGTTACGCACTGGTTCCTGCGAGAGTTGTCAGAGAGTCGACGACCTATTGCGGGCCCGCATGCTCGTGGACGAACTGGTGCATCTCCGACATCACGGTTTCCGGATCCTCGGCCAGACCGTGGCCGCCGTTCTCAATCAGGACCAACTTCTTCGGCTCGGCGGCGCGCTCGTAGATGTCCTCCGAGGCCATGTGATGCAGGATCGCGTCGGCGGTGCCGTGGATCAGTAGTAGTGGCTTGGCCATTTCGTCGACCTGTCGCGTGCCGAAGAGCTGCGGCGAGAGTGAGATCACGCCTCGGACCTGGGGCATGATTTGTGCAGTCTTGATCACCACTGCGCCGCCGAATGAATGTCCGGCGAGGACGATCCGCTCCGCTCCGACGCCGGACAGGAACGAGCATGCACCGAGCAGATCGAGCACGCACTCCTCAAACTCGCCAGCGATCCGGTAGTGAATGCGTAGAGTCGAAATGCCTTCGCCGGGCAATTGCTCGGCCAACCGCCGATAGACGCTGTCGGCGGGACCTCGCGTTTCGTGCTCTCCGCCCATTGCGCCGGAACAGGTGATCAGCGCACCAGTCTGACCCTCACAGACGTCGAGCATGGCTTTGATTTCTCCGCGAGTCGTGCCCAGCCGCAACTCCAGGCGCGACGGATCTGGCTCGCCGACTTCTACCTCCCTCGGTCGCGCTTGCACGCCGGTAATGCTGAGCGTGAGATCTTCCGGATCGGGTTCGTCGGGCAAGGGATTGAGCTTGAAAGTCATGCGGCCAGACTAGCGCCTGCGAGACTGATTTCGGACGTTCCGCCTGCCTGGTGAGGGCGTACCGTGAGGACGGTGGAATCAGGAGGAAGGCATCGCCATGCTCAACAGGCAGCGGCTGCATCGAGCCCAGGAGCGTATGCGTGAGCAAGGCATCGATGCCTACATGATCCTGACCCACGACGACTACATCTACTTCTTCGGGGAGGTCAGACACCAACCGCGAGCCCTGATTCCAGCGATGGGTCCGCCGGTCATCATCACGTTTTTCGGCGAGGAGGACGAAGTCAAGCAATCGCTGGGTGTAGATGACGCCCGAGTGTTTGGCACCGTTGGACCACAGATCAAGGATGTGGTCGGTGTGATGAGGGAAATGTCGGGCGGGAAGGAACAGCTCAGAGTTGGGGTGCAGATGTGGTTCAGCACGCCTGCGTTCCTGCTCAACATGTTTCAGCGCGCCAATCCGCAGGTCGAAGTGGTCGACATCGCATCGGTGATGGACGAGTTGCGCCTGGTCAAGGAAGCCGACGAAGTCGAGCTGATGACTCGCGCGGCGCAGATTGCCCGAACCGGCATCGAGACCGCTGTGCAGTTTCTCCGCCCTGGGATTACCGAGAACGAGGTCGGCGCAGAAATCGAATACGCAATGCGCAAGGCCGGTGGCGGGGGAGTCGCGACGCCCGTCTTCGTCAACTCCGGAATCCGTTCGGCCTGGCTGCACGGCACGACCACCGAGAAAGTGGTTGAGGCAGGAGACCTCGTGGTGGTCGATGTGGTCCCGCGTTATCGCGGATACTGCGCAAACTTCACGAGAACCTTCGTGATCGGCTCACCAACGTCGTTACAGCGCGAGTTGTTTGAGACCTTTCAGCAGGCGCAGGCGGCCGGGATTGCGGCTGTGAGACCTGGGATTCGCAATCGCGAAATCGACGCAGCTAGCCAGCAGGTCTTCGCCGACGCCGGCTACGGCGAACAATATGTGCCGGGCACAAGCCACAGCATCGGGCTCGACTTCGAGGAGATGCCGCGACCGACAATCCATCCAGCCGATTCGCGCACCGAATTGGTCGAAGGCATGATGTTGACCGTCGGTCACTCGGTACTCTCTGTGCCGGGCGTCGGCGGCGTACGGATCGAGGACACGTTCCATCTGCGCGACGGGCGCGCCCAGCCATTGGTCGAGTGCGGCGTCGAGTTCGAATTGCCCGCTTGAGCCGTCTACTTGGCCATTGGCGACTGATAGAGGAATCGCTGAATGCGATTGAGCGCCTCTTCGATGTCGTCGTAGCTGGTCGCGTAGCAGGCACGCACGTGTCCCGCACCGGCGGCGCCGAAGGCCGATCCAGGAACAACGGCGACCTGCTCTTGCAGGAGTAGTTGTTCAGCAAAAGTCTCGTCGTCGTAGCCGGTCTGGGCGACAGAGGGGAACGCATAGAACGCGCCGCGCGGCTCGGCGCAGGCGAGTCCGAGTTTGTTGAAGCCTCGCCACATCAGTTGACGCCGACGGTCGTATTCCTCACGCATCGAGATCACATATTCCTCGCCGGCGCGGACGGCTTCGAGGGCTGCGTATTGCGCCACGGTCGGCGCGGACATCATGGCGTACTGGTGAATCTTCAACATGCCGCCGAACAGGTCCGAGGGCGCAGCCGCCCAGGCGACGCGCCAGCCGGTCATCGCGTGCGACTTGGAGAAGCCGCCCAGCGTGATCGTGCGCTCCTGCATGCCTGGAAGCGCAGCGATCGGCGTGTGGGTCGCGCCGCCGTAGACCAGCCGGTCATAGATTTCATCCGAGATGACTAGCAGGTCGTGTCGTTTCACAACGTCGGCCAGCGCCTCGAGGGTTCGACGATCGAGCACTGCGCCGGTTGGGTTGGAGGGATAAGCGATCAACAAGGCCTTGGTCCTGGGCGTAATCGCCGCCTCGACCGCGCTCGGGTCAAGTTCAAAGTTCTGCGCCGCGTTGGTGGTGACAGGGACCGGCGTGCCTCCGGCGAGCACCACCGCCGGCGCGTGAGCCGCGTAAGACGGGTCAGCCACAATCACTTCGTCGCCCGGATTGATGATCGCGCGCGCCGCCAGATCAAGGCCTTCGGAGACGCCGGTCGTGATCAGCAGCTCTTCGCGAGGATCCCACTCAATCCCGTAGCGACGTTCCAGGTCGGCGGCGATCGCTTCTCGCAACTCCAGCAGTCCCAGGTTGGACGTGTAGTGCGTGCGGCCCTGCTCGATCGCGCGAATGCCGGCTTCGGAGATGGGCCAGGGTGTGACGAAGTCAGGTTCACCGACGCCCAGCGATATCACCTGGTCCATCGATGCAATGATGTCGAAGAAACGCCGGATGCCTGAGCCGGGCACCGCCTGCACTCGCTCGGCGACCCTGCTCGGACCGTCGGCTGCGTTCGTTCCCGCTCCAGCCGCCGCGGACGCCGATCCAGCACCCGCGGCGCCGATACGCCTGGGTTCGTCGTCGCTGGCAAATGGGCGGTCGTTGGACGCTATGGGCATGGAACTCTCGCTCTGAACTCCTGTGTACGGGTTAGAAGACGACCTTCTGGCGGTCGTTCTGCAGATCGATCTCAAGGAAGACGCCGTCTTCCTTGTAGCGGCGCATCAGTACGCGGGTCGTGGTGCCCTTGACGCCCGACATCGTGGCCAGGCGATCCCCGACGAAGTCGGAAATGCCGCGCATGTTGTCGGCCTCGACCATCACCAGGAGGTCGTACGCGCCAGAGACGAAGTACACCGTCCGCACTTCATCAAAGCGCGCGATTCGACGGGCGACGGCGTTGTAGCCAACGTTTTCCTGTGGCTCGACGGTCACTTCGACGACGGCGTACACAGTCGAGAGCCCCAGTGTCTCCCAGTTGATCTTCGCGCCGTGTGCCAGGATGATGCCGCGTTCCTGCGCTTCTTCGATCGCGTCAACCACAGCCGATTCTTCAACGCCGACGGTCGCAGCGATCTGGGCCGGAGTCAGGCGTGCGTCGCGTTCGAGTTCGCGCAGAACGGGTTCAAGGATTGAGTCCATCAAGATCGCACTTTACGTGAAGAATTGGGTCGTGTCAGTGGTGGTGGGCGGACTGGATCTACTCGTTACGTTGAGCCAACATTCGAGCTCGGAGTCGTGGGCCATCGCGCGATTTGCTCGTAGGCGTTGGCGACGCCGAGCAGGGTGGTCTCGTCCAGACGCTGTCCGACGAACTGCAGACCGACCGGCATCCCGTCGGCGCCGAAGCCGCCGGGAATCGAGATCGCCGGCAGACCGGCGATGTTGGCCGGAATCGTGTAGATGTCGTTGAGGTACATCTGATACGGGTCGGTGATCTCGCCCTGCTTGAAGGCGACCGTCGGCGCAGTCGGCGCGACGATCACATCGTGCTCGGCAAAGACGCGGTCGAACTCCCGACGAATCAACGTGCGGACTTTCTGCGCCTGCAGATAGTAGGCGTCGTAGTAGCCGGCCGAAAGCGCATATGCACCGAGCAGGATGCGGCGCTTGACCTCACGGCCAAAACCGTGCTGCCGAGTTGCTTCCATATCCGACCACATCGATTCGCCGCCTCGAGCGCCGTAGCCGTACTTGACGCCGTCGAATCGAGCCAGATTGGCCGAGCATTCTGAGGGAGCCAGGATGTAGTAGACCGGCAGCGCCATCGGGACCGAGGGCATGGAGGGGCTTCGGTCAATCACAGCGCCGTTCGCAGCTAACAGATCCAATGAAGCTTCAATGGTTGCCGCGACATCGTCGTCCATGCCGTCGCCGAAGAACTCTTGCGGCGCGGCGACTTTGAGCCCGTCGAGGCCACGGTCAAGCTGAGCAGAGAAGTCGGGCACCGGCTCGTCGTAGCAGGTGGAGTCGAGCGGATCGGGCCCGGCGATCGCCTGCAACAAGAGAGCGGCATCTTCGACCGTCCGTGTGAACGGGCCGATCTGGTCAAGAGAACTGGCGAACGCAATCAACCCATAGCGCGAGACTCGACCATACGTTGGTTTCAGGCCGACCACGCCACAGAACGACGCGGGCTGCCGGATCGATCCGCCAGTGTCCGAGCCGAGCGACGCGATGCATTGCTGAGCCGCGACGGCTGCGGCAGATCCACCGGATGAACCGCCCGGAACCCGCTCGAGATCCCACGGGTTCGCGGTTGGGAACCAGGCGGAGTGTTCGGTTGACGAGCCCATCGCGAACTCGTCCATGTTTGTTTTTCCCACCGAGATGGCGCCGGCGTCGCGCAAACGCGAAACGACCGTCGCGTCATAAGGCGGGACAAGATTGTCAAGCATCCGCGAACCGGCGGTGGTGCGTACGCCCTTGGTCATCAAGACGTCCTTGAGCGCAATCGGCAAGCCGGTCAGGGGTGCAGTCGCATCACCCCTGGCGAGCAGATCGTCAGCGGCGGCAGCCTCCGCCAATGCCGTCTCACCTGTCACCGTGACGAATACGTGTACTTCCTCATCGGTGGCGTTGATCCGGTCCAGAAAGGCCTGAGTGAGTTGCCGAGAGGTGACGCTTCCGTCACGGAGCCGGCGTGCACCGTCGGCCAGTGTGATGGACAGCAATTCTTGGTCGGTGGACGTTGTCATGATTGATCAAGCACCGCATGCACGCGGAAGTAGTCGTCCTCCCGCTGAGGCGCATTGGCCATGATCTGCTCGCGAGGCAACGATGGCCGCGAGGCGTCGTCGTCTTTGACGTTGAGCAAGTCTGCGCCGTTGTTGGTCGGCGGCACGTCCGTGGTGTCGATTTCAGCCAAGGCGTCGATGTGCGAGAGGATGCTCGCGAGTTCGCTGCGGAACTCTTCGACTTCGGAATCCGTCAATTCAATACGCACCAATGATGCGAGATGACGGACCTGTTCGATCGTGAACTGTGTGTCGTCTGATGAGGGCATATCGGGAGGATCGCGTGAGCGCCTTCGTTATCGGTCAGTGAAACGCAGCGTATCGCTCGATCACGTACTGGTCAGGTAGAAGGTCACACGACGTAATGTGGAGACGGAGCAGGAGTGTGGGCATTGCCCTCTGAACAACAACGCGAGCACAGACGACGCCTGAGCCTGGCCACGCGTCTGGCAATTCGCTCGCGTCGTCGCAAGCGGGGCGAGCGCGTCGAGCCGGCGCGCATGCGCGGCTGGATGGTCGCGCTGGTCATCTTGCTGGGTGTGCCGATGGTCATGCTTGGTGCAGCGGCCGGGGCCGCGTACCTGATCTACTCCGACTTCGCCGACGACCTCGCCGCGCCCGATGAGATCGAAGAGACCCAACTACTGCTCGGCAGTACAAGGGTCTTCGACCGCAACGGCGAGAACGGCGTCTTGCTGTTCGAATACGCGCGCGCGTCCGACGGATTGCGCGCTCCAGTGCGATTGCATCGAGTGTCGCAATTCATCGTCGATGCGACTGTTGCGACCGAAGACTCCTCGTTCTGGACCAACCAGGGCATCAACCTGCGCGGATTGATGCGCGCCGCCTGGGAGAACTTCGGCGTGGGCAGTTCCGACTTCCTTGGCGGTTCCGGCGGCTCGTCGATTACACAGCAACTCGTCAAGAATGTGTTGATTCCGCCCGAGGAACGCAGTGGACGCACGTTGAACAGGGTTCGCGGCAAACTCAAGGAGACGATTCTCGCGGTTGAGCTGACCGGTGAATACAGCAAGGAACAAATCCTCGAGTGGTATCTCAACTCGATCTACTACGGGAACTTCTCCTATGGGATTGGCGCGGCGAGCCACCGCTACTTCGGCAAAGCGCCGTCACAACTGACGCTGGCCGAATCGGCATTGTTGGCCGGATTGCCGCAGGCGCCGTCGCTCTACAACCCGTTGGTCAATCCGGAGGGCGCGAAGCAACGACAACGACAGGTACTCGAGCTGATGGTTCGCCACGGATACATCAGCGGCGCGGAGGCGGAGGCGGCCTGGCAGGAACCGCTTGACTTCGAGCCGAAAGAGTTCGACATTTCCGCGCCGCACTATGTCATCTATGTGCGTGAGCAGGTCGAGAAGCTTTGCCTGCTCGAGCGCTTCGTCCCACCAGCGGGTGCAGGGGGCTGCGACAACCTGATGGACAACGGCGGGCTGAGAATCCGTACGTCGCTTGATTTCGCGCTGCAAGAGCGAGCTGAAGTTGAATTGCGCTCCGCCATCAATGGATTCGAAGCAACTACAGGCGCACATAACGGAGCGTTGGTGGCCATCGATCCATCGACTGGCCAGATCCTGGCGATGGTTGGCAGTCGCGACTTCTTTGACGAAGCGATCGACGGCCAGGTCAACCTGGCCACCGCGACGCATTCACCCGGCTCGGCGCTCAAGCCGCTGACCTATCTCGCGGCATTCCAGATCGATCCGCGCATGTGGCATCCCGCCACGGTCCTCTGGGACGTGCCGACGACCTATCTCGAAGCGGATGGAACCGAGTTCCGGCCCGTCAACTTCGACGGCATCTTCCGCGGACCGGTCACGATTCGCAGCGCATTGGCCAACTCGATGAACGTGCCGGCGTTTATCGTCGCCGACCGGCTGGGCAGCGGCGCACTGCTCGACACGATGCACCAACTCGGTATCACGACGATGCACGATCCGGGAGCGTACGGACCATCGATCACGCTGGGCGGTGGCGAAGTGTCGTTGCTGGACATGACCTACGCCTACGCGACGCTGGCCAACCAGGGAGAGATGAAAGGACATCCGACCGTCCTGGCACTGCCTGATGGGTTCCGAGACCTGGATCCGGTCGCCATTCTCGAGATCCGCGACGCGGAAGGCCGACTGCTCTACGAATGGTCGCCGACGGGCGAACCGGAAGTGCGGGCCGCTGCTCGACCGGCGCAGGTCTACCAGATCACCGACATTCTCTCGGACAACAGCTCCCGATCCTTGCTCTATGGAACCGCCAGTCCACTTGTGCTTGATCGACCAGCGGCGGCGAAGACCGGTACGGCCGGTGATCCGGGGATGGATGACATTCGACGCGATTACTGGACGATGGGTTACACACCGCAGCTCGCCGTCGGGGTCTGGGTCGGCAACGCGGATGAATCTCCAATGACTGGTGGATCGTCAGTGCAGACGGCCGGGCAGATCTGGAATCGATTCATGCTCGCCGCTCACGAGGGTCTCGAAGCAGAATCGTTCGCTCAGCCCGCAGGCATTCACCGAGCGGAGGTATACGCACCGGCGGTCCCGCCGCTCTGGGCTGTCTCCGACTCGGGTACCGACCTGCGCAATCCTTGCGCCTCGACAAGGCGAGAGCTGTTCGTTTCAATTCGCGTCGTGCCCCCAGTTGACAACTCCATCTGCTTCGAAGTTGATGTGGATGCTCGCACGTTGCAGAGAGCGACGGTCGAGGTCCCCGAGGAGTTCCTCCGAGCCGGCGTCTGGCTGGAGCCGCCGACCGTCGCTAGAGGAGGAGCGACCGCGCACGATCCTGTGATCGTCGACTGGTTGCGGCGCAATCGCGTTGCCTACCTGCAACCCGGCACAGTCGACGAGAGTCATGCGCCAGTTCGGATCGACTCCCCGGAGGAGGGCGCGTTGATCGAACGCGGTGGTCTGCTCGTGACGGGTCGCGCTCAGAGTCGGGATCTGGTCGGATGGACCTTGACCATGCGCCGTTTCGGCGATGAGGAAGCCCTCACGATCGCGGAAGGAAGTGAAGGCGTCGATGGCGGTGTGCTCGCAAGGTGGGACAGCAGCGAGGCCGCAGAGGGCCTCTATCGATTGTCACTGGAAGTGGTTGACGGTTACCTCGGGGCGATTTCACACGAGGTCGTCGTGATACTGCCGGGCGGCGCCTCAGTTGCTGAGACTGAGACTGAGGCAGAAGCAGAAGTCGAAGAGGCAGAGTGACTTCGCCAACCTTCCCACTACGTCTGCGTCACCCGCGGGTTCTCCTCGACGATGTCAAGGCAAGAGGGTGTTCGCCTCCTCAGCCGTCCCGATCCATCTGACCGCATCGAGAAACTCTGCCAGGGAGTCGGTCGCTTCGCGCAACTCCAATAGCCGATCTCCCCACTGGCTCGCCGACGAAGGACTTGCTCCGTATCCGCCTCGGAACGCGAGAAACGCTTGGTTGATCCGGCGGAACGGCCTGCCCAGTTCGATGAGCTCCTGACGCACAGCCTCCATTTCACGTTCCGCGTCCTCAATCTTGCCATCCTCGAGCAGCGCGTCGACATCGAGGCGAAGCTGCCTCAGGATGGGATCGGTCCTGGCCCGAATCGCTTGCCATTCACTGTCGAGCTCCGCTTGCGAGTCTCCCTCGTATCCGGGGAGTGCTGCAGCGAACTCTCCGAGCTGGTCGCCGACGATGTCAGCCACGGTCTCGTTGATCGTGCGCATGTCCGATCCGCGACCGTAGGCCAGCCCCAGCGGATAAAACCCCAGATGGTGATGCGTCCACTCATGCGCCATGATTTGCAGCGTGCTGAGATAGTCGCGCGACGACACGACCGCTGCCGGATAGAGAGCGACCCCTCCGACACCTCCGACCCAGGCCGACCAGCGTGGATCCGCTTCGACCATCGATTCGATTCGTTCATAATCGTCTCGTTGCACCTCGGAAGTCAGCAGCACCGAACGGACCATGCGCACTTCATCACGAGCCGAGACTGCGAGGACATGCAGCCGGTCGTTGAGATCGACATCGATCGGCGGCCAAACAATGCGCACCCGGCTAAAGAGCGGCAGAGGAGAGTCCAGATCCAGTTCGGAGACGGCCTGACTCAGTCGGCGCTCGAGCAGCAGTTCGGCCGCCTTGCGGTCATTCTCATCGCTCCGCTCGAACCATCGCTGGAGGACCGCCTCTTCATCCAAATCCGGGTCATCAACCCATCCAGCGATATTGGTCAGCCATCGGTTCGGCAGATGAGTCAACTCGTACTTGATGAAGGAGAAGCGATGTGTCTCGGTAGCGTCTTCCAACAAATCTTCAAGTTCGGGAGTGGATTGCGCCTTCAGCGTCGAAGCGGCAAAGAACGCGATCACCATCGTCATGGAGATTGAGAACGCGGCCAGCGCAGCTGCCAAGAGCACGCGTCGGTGGTTCATGGATTCGATGCTACGCTCAACCGCGTCGATGGCCCGTCCAGTAACCGAACCACTGCGAATTCCAATCGTCCGCCGGGAAGTGCGCGCCGTCGCTGCCGCGATCGATCTCGTCGTCATCGGCCTGTTCAGCCTGCTCTGTGCCGTGTTTGCCACGCTCGCCATGCTGCTCATGGTCGACCCGCTGGAACGCGATCCCACAGCCGGCGAATGGGGCGTGGGCTACGCCATCGCCCTGCTCTGGTTTCTGCTCTCGTCGCTCTACGCCGGCCTGGGCGCGCGCACCGTCGGCGCTCGTGCCCTCGGACTCCGGGAATTGCGAGGCGGCACGCGCACGTTCATCGTCCGAGGACTGATCTGGTGGCCATCCGTCTTATTGCTGGGCATTGGTATGTGGTGGCCCTGGATTGATCGCCATGGACGCAGCCTGCCCGACATGCTCTCAGGCTCGCTGTTGATCGAGACTTCAGTCAGGTGAGCAATCGTGGCGCGCTGTATCGACCGCAGGTGGCGACAGAATCCGGCTGGCGACGTTCTGCACTGCTGATCACGGTCTTGTTGGCCTCGATGACCACTGCGATCGCTGTGTTGTTCGTCTCGGCGACCCAACTCACAGAGCGCTCGACGGCCCAACACTATCTCGCACGGGCGGTGAGTTCGCTGCTCGAGATCGATCAGTTCGTCGTCAATGCGTGGCCCGCGTTAGAAGCCGCGTCTGCCGAGGGCGATCCGATTCCGCTGACTGACTTTCCGATCTCGTTGCAACTCGATCCGGCTGGCCTCCAGGATGGCCCGCAGGCGGTCTCTGAGGCCATCTCGGCAGCGACGGCTTCTCTGGTCTATGACGAGGGGCTCGGCGTGTTCGCCGATTCACCTCAGGCGTTCCGCCTGGTCTCTCGCGGGGCAGCATTCGACGGGACTGTTGGCCGACTGACCGGCGGTGGACATGCGGTGGCCACTGTTGCGCTGATTGTGAGTGGATCGTTCGCGCTCCTGCTGGCGATGGCGACGGCCGCACAGGCACGAGGACTGTCGCGGATTGGCGCGCCAGCGCTAGCCATCGGTATTGGAGCGGCCGTCGTCTGGCTGGCGGCCACACTGGCCCAATCGGCGTTCGATGGGCGAGCGCTGTCCGAAGCCGATCCGTTCGAAGCCGACCTCTGGCTGATCGCAGCAGACGCCACATCGTTGTTGGTTCGCAACGCAGCCATTGCCGCGCTCGCCGGTGGGATAGTCGTGGCCACGGCCATCACGGGAGGCGGATTGCTGCGAATCCTCGATCAACGCCCCGCTGCCAACACGTACCGAAGTCTCTGAGGTAATCTTCGCCATTCCACTGCAGCCCCAACCACGTGTACGATGCAAAGGACTGTTTTGCACCACCGGTTGCGCACGGCTATTGGCGCAACGGGAGCGCTTGCGGGAGTAGCTCAGTGGTAGAGCATCTGCTTCCCAAGCAGAGGGTCGCGGGTTCGAATCCCGTCTCCCGCTCCAGAGCGCTCCAACTGTCCTCCAGCCCCTAGTAGCAAGGTTGATCTGATGGAACTCCGATTCTCTGAAGCCGAAGAAAGCCTGCGCGGCGATGTCCGCCAGTTCCTGCTCGACAACATTCCCGAGCCAGCCTCAAGCGAAGGTCCAGGCGGCGCCCGCGAAAACGACGAGGACTTCGAGAACGCCCTCGACTTCAACCGCAAGCTCGCCGACCGTGGGTGGATCGCTCCGGCCTGGCCGAAGGAATACGGCGGTCTGGGCGCTTCGATCTACGAGCAGATCGTGTTCAACGAAGAGTTCGGCTACCACGGCGCACCCGACACCGGGACGCGCGGCTTCGGCGTCGGCATGATTGGTCCGACCATGATTATTCATGGTTCCGACGAGCAGAAGGCCGAGTACCTGCCCAAGATCACTTCGGGTGAGCACATCTGGTGCCAGGGCTACTCCGAGCCGGGCTCCGGTTCCGACCTCGCATCGCTGCAGACCCGCGCCGTCCGCGATGGTGATGACTACATCATCAACGGCCAGAAGATCTGGACCTCGGGCGGTCACCGCGCCAACCAGATGTTCTGCCTCGTGCGCACCGATCCCGATGCGCCCAAGCACCGTGGCATCTCTTTCCTGTTGATCGACGACATCAAGAACACGCCGGGCCTCTCGGTCCGACCGCTAATCAACATGGCCGGCCGCCACCACTTCAATGAGGTGTTCTTCGAGGACGTCCGTGTCCCGGCCAAGAATCGCATCGGCGAAGAAAATCGCGGCTGGTACGTGGGCATGACGCTGCTCGACTTCGAGCGCTCCGGGATCGGCACGACCGCCGGTCAGCGGCGCACCCTTGAAGGCATGACCGAAGAGCTGCAGAACGGCTCGGCCGAGGATCGCGATCGCTACCGACTCGGTCTTGCCGACCTGGTCGTCGCCAACAACGTGGCCAAGTACCTCGGCTACCGGATCGGTCACATCCAGGCGACCGGCAACGTGCCTAACTACGAGGCATCGGTGGTCAAGATCTTCCAGTCCGAGCTGGGCCAGAAGATCTACAACTACGGGATCAAGATGTTCGGCCTCGGCGGCCAGCTGATCCCCGAGGAGCCGACCGCGCCATGGCAGGGCGACATGCCCGAGCAGTACCTGCTCTCCGTGCCCAGCACGATCTACTCCGGAACCAACGAGATCCAGCGAAACATCATCGCAACTCGTGGTCTGGGCTTGCCGCGCTCGTAACTGTTCGCGACCAACAGCCATTTCAACCTGCGGCGCTTCTCTGAGGCGCCGCAGTTCATGGGGTCAGTTACCGGGTGGCCTGAGTCACCCGGGCTCGGAATGCCCGCATCCCTTCTCGACGCTCCGCTTCGTCCGGGATGCCATACGCGGGACCCCGGTCGAGAGAGCCGAAGACGAGGTCACAGCGGAGATTTAGCTTGTCGACCGCGGCAATGTAGGCCGGCGCCGCCGCGATGTATTCTCCGACTCCAACGGCCAGCAGGTAGATCAGAGGTACCCCCGCTGCGAACGCCGATACGAGACTCTTGTTGTCACGGTGCTCGGCATCGTCACCTCGGAAGGCATATTGGATTCGTTCAACCGACTCATACTGCGCGCTTTGCTCGGCGACGTGATGATCGATGTACCGTTCAGCATCTGGCCCTCGCCCGGTGCGCAGCGACAGCACGTAATCCATCTCTTTCGGTTTCCAGATGCCCTGTTGAGTTGCGAGCAAGTAGCGCCGACCATCGAACTCAAACCCGTATTGCAAATCGGCCCAACGCAACGTCGGACCGCTCGCGTTCAGCGCGGCGAGCTGTCGAAACGCCGCTAACCGCATCTCCAGGTCATTGCTCATATCGCGCAACATAGCGGACAAACTGGGGTCCTTCAGCCTTCCCAGAGTTGGCCGTTGTCGGTCTGATTGGTGATCGCGAACCAGTAGGCGTTGTGCCCTCCCACTCGCGGCAGCACTTCTCCGTCTGGACCAAGCAAGCTGTCCTCACGAATTGTCCAGACGCCGCCGTCGGAGTCGGTCAGCAGTCCAGCCGCAGGATCGGCCGACGCAAACTGCACTCCGCCCGACTCGTAGGAACGGCCTCCCTTGCCGTCGGCGGTGGCGACGACCACGATCGGAACACCGCCGACTTCGTCCAGGGCAAACATGCGCTCTGCGAGTAGTTGGATTGGGTAGGCAGTCAGCGCCTCTCCGATTCGCACCGCGTAGACATTGTCCTTTTGGGCCAGGCGTTCATCCTCGACCGGAACATTGAACCAGGTGAGCGGGCTGTTGAAATACTCGTTGTAGGCAACGCCCGCTCCGTAGTCGCGGGCGAAGCCGGTCTCGATGCTGAGCACGGTCGTGTCGGGGTGGCGTGCAAACCACTCGCTCCATGTCGTGACCACCACTGGCAGGACCTTGAGCCGAATGTCCTCGCCGACCAACGGTCCCCACGCCGGTTTGCCGCTGAACTGGTTCCAGAGCGTGCGCGTGTTGCGGTCGTACATTAGCTTGTTCGAGCGATAAAGCAGACCGCTGGTGCCAAAGCGATACACCTCAGGCCCCACCCGTCCGTCGAACAGGATTGGCGACCCGCACAGCGTGCAGTAGGCCAATGACACCGGTACGCCGCCAATCGTGTCATTGACCATCTCGTGCCAGGCGATGATCCGAATCGGATAGGCGCGGGCGTCGCCGTCGATTTCGACACCAACGACGACATCAGTGTCGTTAATCCACTCAGCCGCTTCCTCGGGGAAGATCTGGGTTGGGAACTCAAGCGGCGGGATGCCGTCGACGCGGACGCCGCCCCACATGATCTCCCTGGCGTCGATGACGATGTCCTCGTCGGGATTCATCATCTCCGCCATGTCCTCGAACTGACTGCCGAATAGCGCCTGTTTGAAGCGCAGATAGGACGGCGTCGCTGAGTCCTCAGGATCAAACTCGAAGATGTCTGCGTACTCATAGATCGTGCGATGCTCCTCGCCGTAGCGTCCGGCGAGATACGCCAACACTTGCTCCCAATACGGATTGGGAAACGCAGCCAGGTCGATGACATACTTGTCGATGGCGCGGGAATCAGAAGCGAGCATTCGCTCAAGCAACGCCTGTCCTGCAGTCGGGATCGGCAAGTAGCGTCCAAAGAAGCCGTCCAGTGGGCCCCAGAAGATCAACTGCTTGAGGTCGACTGATTCGGGATCGAACGGACCGTTGGTTACATCAGCCACCTGTTGTTCCGTTGTTTCAGGTTCATCTTGTTCAATTGCAGCTCGCTCCTGCTGACCGGCAGTTTGCTCGACCGGCTCCTCAGCCTCTTCCGATTCCTGCCCCTGTGACTGAGCGGGCTGTTCCGATTGAACCTGCTGCTGGATTTCCGCGACCGTTTCCTGTTCCTGTTGCTCCGCTTGCTCGACAGGGTTGGCCTCCGGATCTTCACCGGAACCGCTGCATGCGCTGGCCAACAGCGCGAACGCAAGAACCGAGACTGCCAACCGCTTGGAGAGGCCCATCGCATCCGCCCTTCTCGGCGTGGACACTGAGCTGGCCTGGCTACTCAAGCTTTGGTCCGCGCACAACGTCTATGCCCGTATCTTCTCACTAGACCATGCCTGCCGCTGATTGGAGCCATGCCATGTCTGAACCACCGCTTCTGTTCGAACCTGATCACGCCAATCGACGCGCGCTCATGACCTTCAACCGTCCAGAGCGAATGAACGCGATGAGCCCTGATCTCCAGGTGCTGATGCGCGAGGCGATTGAGGAATTCAATCGTGATCCCGAGCTGTGGGTGCTCATCGTCACCGGTGCTGGGGAGCGAGCCTTCTGCGCCGGTGCAGACCTGTCCAGCACCATTCCCAACGCGACCAGGGCGACTCGCGATGAGCCGCTCAAGGTCAATGAGACTCGCAACTTGCATGAGGTGCACAAGCCGGTGCTTGCCGCTGTGAATGGCTACTGCATCGCAGGCGGCCTCGAGTTCATGCTTGGCACCGATATTCGCGTCGCCGCCGAGCACGCCGAGTTCGGTCTCCAGGAAGTGCGCTGGGGCATCGTGCCAGTCGGCGGCTCGCACATTCGTTTGCCGCGACAGATTCCCTGGGCTTGGGCGATGGAGATTCTGCTCACCGGACGCAGATTGTCGGCCCAGGAAGCATGGCAGTGCGGTCTGGTCAACCGCGTGGTGCCGGCTGATCAACTGATGGAAACGACGAACGAGGTCGCCGACCGAATCTGCCGCAACGGACCACTCGCCGTGCGCACCGCCAAGGAGATCGCAGTCCGCGGCGCGATGGGCATGTCCTGGGAACAGGCCTGGAGCCTGGAATCGGTGCTCGGTACCCGAGCCTTCGGCAGCGAAGACGCGATCGAGGGCCCCAGAGCCTTCATGGAGAAGCGCGACCCGGTGTTCAAGGGTCGCTAACCCGATACGCTCCGATTGCATTCAAGGAGACTGCACATGTCCGACCAGTCCGATCTGCCGCTGATTTACGAGAAAGACCCGGCCAACCGTCGTGCCGTGATCACGTTCAACCGACCCGAGCGGATGAACGCAATGTCGTTGGAGCTGTTGTCCCTCTTGCGCGACGCCACCGAGGACTTCAACAACGATCCAGACCTGTGGGTCGCGATCATTACCGGCGCGGGCGAGCGCGCCTTCTGCGCCGGAGCAGACCTGTCCAGCACAATTCCGGCCAAGGCCGGAGGCGCTCGCAACGAGCCGCTCAAGGTCAATGAGACGCGCAACCTGCACCGCGTGTTCAAGCCCGTGCTGTCGGCGGTTAACGGTTACTGCATCGCCGGCGGGCTCGAGTACATGCTTGGCACCGACATCCGTGTCGCAGCAGAACATGCCGAGTTCGGCCTACAGGAAGTCCGCTGGGGTATCGTGCCCGACGCAGGCGCGCACATCCGACTGCCGCGACAGATTCCCTGGGCCTGGGCGATGGAGATCCTGCTCACTGGTCGTCGGCTCAGCGCGCAAGAGGCTCTGCACTGCGGCCTGATCAATCGCGTTGTGCCGCTCGAGGACCTTATGTCCACGACTCACGCGATCGCCGATCTGATCTGCGCCAACGGCCCACTGGCTGTGCGCACGGCGAAGGAGATCGTGGTCCGAGGCTCGATGGGCATGTCCTGGGAGCAGGCCTGGAGCCTGGAATCGGTGCTGGGAACGAGAGCGTTTGGCAGCGAGGATGCGATCGAAGGTCCGAAGGCATTCATGGAAAAGAGAATGCCGCAGTTCAAGGGCAGGTAGGCGCTGTTCTCGTTAGCGCACCCCCACCCTTGTTCTGTACGTAGTCACTCCCACGCGACCGAGTGCTCGCAACATCGCGTCAGGAGACATCGTCATGGAAACGGGTTTCTCTTCCCGCCCTCGACTGATTGACCCTCTACGCCTGGTGAAAATCCTCAGAACCCACGTCGGTGAAGAGGACGCCATTGCCGCCGCCGACGCGCTTCAGGATGAGTTTGCCGAAACGACAACACAACACGACATTCAGATGCTCATGGTGTGGATGCGTGCCGAGATGAGTTCTGTGCTCCTCGGGGGGCTATTGGGAGCGAGCACGATCGCTGGAATCGCACTAGCAGTCGCAAAGTTGACTTGAGCCCTTTGCGCCTGCCTCAGTCCAGAGTCCCGATGGCGACTGGCATCGTTCCGCGGGGATCGATTTGGTCATCGTCCGGATCGAGCGTGCCGATTGAAGCTTCAATCCCATCCGACACTCGCGTGACCGCATCTTCCGATGTCATCCCCGGGTTCGCTGTCGCCGGCAGCGGAGTGTTGTACTGATAGTCCGGTTCGGATTGCTGGCGGTTCCAGGCGTAGCGCATCTCTCGCCAGGCGCTGATCAATGAGCGAGGTTTTGGAAGGTCGTCGGCAATCTCATCGGTGAGCGCCTTCAGGTTGTAACAGGGCACGCCGGCGAACATGTGATGCTCGATGTGCTTCTCCATGTGCCAGTAGAGGAAGGACGAGACGGGGTCGAGCTTGACGGAACGCGTGCAGAGGCGGAAATCGGGAACGTTGTCTCGTAGACCAGCGTGTTGAGTTTGGGCGATGAAGTACTTCCACCATGAGCCAATGAAGATCGCTCCGCTGACGACAATCATCAACCACCAGAGCTGAAAGACGATCGAGAGCACAATGATCGTCCCGTGGAACGCGAGCGTGAATCGGGCCCAGTTGACAGCAGCGCGGTAGGTTTGCGGATGGACCTCCGATAGCGCCCATGTCCAGGCCGTTGAGCCTGCGCCGCCAATACTGTTTGGCGTGTCCATATCGAACTTGCCCATCGCCATTTGCACCGTGGACTTGAGCAAACGCAGAGCGCCACGAATATTGATAGTGAACATCTCCAGCAACACGAGGGGATGCAGCGACGCCTCTTTTGGCAGTAGCACCTCTCGGTCTCCGTCGGGGAACAGTGTGTAGCGATGATGGAAGGTGTGGCTCATCCGATACTCGTTGTAGTTGAACCACCCGTACAGCGAGAACACCCGCAGGAATATCCGGTTGAGACGGTTGGTGCGGAAGACCGTGCCGTGGACTAGCTCATGACACGAGAGTCCGGGCACGAACGACGCGATCGTCCCCAGCAACCAGAGCGACACGCCAAAGACCGCCCACCAGCCTGACTCAAATGAGACCGCCACCACGGCGGCCAGCCCAACAATCAACCCAAGATGACCCAACGACTGTTGGAATCCTCGCCGGTTGGAGCGCTCCATCAGCTTCCAGAGCGTTGGTTTGTCGATCGGTGACCGGTACCACTTGACTCTCATCGAGCGCCGAACTTCGATCAGCGGCGGCCACTGCCGAGTGCTGGGTGCTCGAGGCTGAGTCATCGTCGCCATGCTTGTGAACCTCCAGGCTGTTGGCTCAGGCTAGCGTCGGCGTATCCTTCCTGCGGTTGGACGAATGGGAGGACTGACGATGACTGACCTGACTGGCTACGGCGCCGACACACTCGATGCGAGCATTCGCTCGCGATTTGTCGAGGGCGTCAATGGACTGACGATGCACATCCTCGAGGCTGGCTGGCAAGAGGAGGATCGCCCTCGTCTGCTGATGCTGCACGGCTTCCCGGAAATCGCGTTTAGCTGGCGCAGGGTGATGCCGCTGCTTGCTGAGGCAGGCTTCCACGTCGTTGCCCCCGACCAACGCGGCTACGGTCGCACGACCGGCTGGACGGCGAACTACGACGACAGCCTGATTCCCTACGGCATGTTCAACTTGGCCCGCGACGCGGTCGGCCTGGTCAGTGCGTTGGGCTGGGACAGCGTCGACGGCGTGATTGGTCACGACTTTGGCTCGCCAGTCGCGGCCTATTGCGCACTGATTCGGCCAGACATCTTCCATTCGGTCGTCACGATGAGCGGGCCGTTCACGGGTCCTCCCGGTTTGCCCGCTGGGGAGCATCGAGGGTCCGGCGCCGCAGGTTCGGCGAGTATCGCCGACGACCTGGCTAATCTCGATCGTCCGCGCAAGCATTATCAGCTCTACTACTGCACCCGACCCGCCGACGCCGACATGACCAATGCGCCGCAGGGCGTCCACGACTTCCTCCGCGCCTACTACCACCACAAGAGCGCCGACTGGACGCAGAATCAGCCTCACCCGCTCAAGGCCTGGATCGCAACCGAGCTGGCCAAGCTGCCGACGTACTACGTGATGGACCTGCAGGAAGATATGCCGACCACGGTCGCGCATGAGATGCCGTCTGCTCAGCAGATCGCCGACTGCTCCTGGTTGTCGGAAGCGGAGCTGGCCGTCTACGCAGGCGAGTATGAGCGCAATGGATTCCAGGGCGGTCTGAACTGGTACCGCGCGACTCGGGATCCCGGATGCTTGGCACAACTGCAAATGTTTCACGGGAAGACGATCGATGTGCCGGCGGCATTCATCGGCGGCGCGTCCGACTGGGGGGCATTCCAGTCACCCGGCGCATGGGATCGGATGCCGGATGCCTGCTCGAATCTTCTGGGCATGCACCTGGTTGAGGGAGCTGGTCACTGGGTCCAACAGGAACAGCCGAAGCAGGTGGCTGAGTTGCTGCTCAACTTCTTCGACGCGGCGGCTTCCACATAGATCTTTGTCACACCCGAGCTTGCCTCGGGTGTCTCGCTGTGTGGCCCTATTACCTCCGTGCAGGGCACGGCGAGATTGCCGCGACGGAGCGCGGCAATGACGGAAATGGTGCGTATCAGCGAAGTTGCGCCGCAACCTCGTTGACGAAGCGCTCGCTGCACTCCGAGTAGGGGTGGCTCGGATCGAGTGTCGTCCCCGTGATGAAGAAGCGGGTCACTCCGAGTTCGATCAGTTCTCCCAGGCGTTGGACGCAGTAGTCGGGTGGGCCGAAGATTCCGAAGCTGCCGGCGAACTCCTGCGTCACCTGCGCCGACTGTGCGCTGCCCTCGCGCGCGTGACCGTGCATGTCGTAGCTGTCGTGGATCTTGGTCAGGACATCGCGCTGAGTGTCCGTGACCGGTCCCACGATGTCGCCGTACATGTTGGAGAAGCGGGCGAAGAGGGACAGTCCCGGTGAGCCGATGCCCAGGGCGACCTCCGGATCGTCGTGGACGACCGTGGGGAGATATGCGCCGAAGGCGATCTCAGGGTCAAGCCCAGCCTGTTCACGCGCTTCGCGTGCGACGTTCATGCCCCATTTGATGCGCTCCGGATCGCCGCCGACTGCGAGGCTGACTTGGTCGGCATGACGCGCGGCCGCGGCGATCACGCGGGGTCCGGTGGCGGCGACATCGACCGGGACCTTTGCGTACGAGGATTCGAGCCATTCGATGCGACTGGCGTCAGGCGTATCGGCCAGACCGAGGACATGGACATCGGTCTCGCCGAATGCGACGTCTTCGCCGCGCAGGTAGCCCTGTAGTTGCTCGAGGTAGTGCTCAAAGGCAGGCACCGCGTGTGGCGCCAGTCCGAGGTGCGCCAGGGCGGAGTCGCCGCGCCCAATCCCCAGATACGCGCGACCGCCACTTTCTGCCTGAATCGCCGCAATCGCCGAGGCGGTCACGGCAGGATGACGCGTGTAGGAGTTGGTCACCCCTGTTCCCAGCTTGAGCGTCGTCGTTGAATGAGCAGCGACGGTCAGCGCGACGTAGCAGTCGCTGGCCCGATTCTGACTGTCGACAAACGTGATCCCGTCGTAACCCAGCTCCTCAGCGCGTTGTGCTTGCCGGGCCGAGGTGAATACAGACGGGTCTCCGCTCGACGCGCGCCCTCGGCCTGATGTCCAGAATTCCACTGCCATGACTGCTAGCCCTTCAGCTGCGGGATCACGTCCTGCGTGAAGCGAACGCTGGACTCGGTGTCGGGATCGTTTGGATCGAGCGGGGAGCCGCGGAAGATGAATCGGTCGATTCCGATTTCAATCAACTCACCCAGACGCTGCACGCAGTAGTCGGGTGAGCCGAAGACGCCAAAGGAACGCTCGAACTCGGTCGGGATCACCTCGGCCTGGGCGCTACCCGGGCGGCCGTGTCCGTGCATGTCGTAGGCGTCGTGGATGTCGGTCAGGACTCTGGCCTGCTGTTCGGTCGCCGGGCCGACGACTTCGCCGTACATGTTGGAGAAGCGGGCAAAGAGCGAGACCTGACCGGCTCCGATCCGCATTGCCTGCTCTGGATCCTCGTGGACAGCAAGCGGGATGTACGCGGCGAACGGAATCTCCGGGTCGAGCCCTGCCTCTTCTCGGGCGGTCCGCGCCACATCCATACCCCAGCGGGTCCGCTCGACATCGGCGCCGACGTTGAAGCTGACCCGATCGGCGTGACGAGCGGCGGCCTGGATTACGCGCGGTCCGGTGGCTGCGACGTCAACCGGCACCTTGGGACCCATGCGATTCATGTAACGGATATTGCTGGCCTGCGGCGTGTCGGCCAGGCCAAGCGCGTCGACATCGCTCTCGTCAAAGCCGACGCTCTCGCCGCGTAGGTATGCCTGGAGTTCCTCCAGGTAGCGCTCGAACGGGCCGACGCCATGCGGCGCCAATCCGAGGTGTGCCAGCGCCGAGTCTCCGCGGCCAATACCCATGTGCGCCCGACCGCGACTCTCGGCCTGCACTGTGGCGATGCACGATGCTGTGATCGCAGCGTGTCGCGTATACGAATTTGTCACACCGGTGCCCAGTTGAATGCGTGATGTGGCGTGGGCGGCCAGGGCCATTGAGATGTAGCAATCGGGAGCGAGGTTCTGGCTGTCGACCCAGACGATGCCGTCGTAGCCCATCTGCTCAGCCTGTACGGCCATTTGCACGCCATCGAATACGGTCGGGTCGTCGCTAGTCGGGACGCCGGCGCCCATCGTCCAGAATTCCACTGACATCTGAGATCTCCTCAACTTGACCGCGGTAGGTGATTGGCTGGAGGGTAGCTCCTCTCCATTGCAGGACGACGCATCAAGGACCGAGTGGATGGACGGGCCCAATGGAGCCGCCCGCCGACCATAAGTTCGTTTCTCACAGTGAGCATTCCAAATTCCCTATATTTCGCGAAAGCGGAAAGTACCGCGAAGCGAAGAGAGAGGCCGATGACACGACACTGGACACAACTACGCCGATCACGATTGAGCCGCCGATCATTGCTAAGAGCGTCGGCCCGAGCCGGCGTTGGCGCGGCCGGCCTGGCGCTGGTCGGCTGCGGCGGCGACGACGATGACGACCAGCAACAGGCGGTTGCCCAGGTCCAGCAAGAGCAGGACCAGCCGCAGCAGCAGGCGATGCAGCAACAGCAGCAGGAAGCCATGCAGCAGCAACAGCAGCAGCAGGCTATGCAGCAAGAGCAACAGGCCGAGCAGCAGGTTCAGCAGGTCGAGCAACAGGAACAGCAACAGCAAGAAGAGCTGGACCGCGCCACGGCGCAGGAAGAAGCAGAGGTCAGCGAAGTTGACCTCGATGCCGAGATCATCGTTGGCTACGGCTCGTTCCCGCCGACGCTCGACATCACCACGGCCGGCGGCGGCGGTGGTCAGGGCGCGAGCAACAACCTGCACTTCGCGGCGCTGTCGGCCTACAACTCGGGTCGCGTGATCCAACCGACCGGCGGCTTCGGCGACTGGGAGTTCGCAGAAGACCTGACGAGCTTCCGTTGGAAGATCAAGGAAGGCGTCACCTTCCATAACGGAGAGCCGCTCAATGCTGAGGCAGTGCAGTTCTACTTTGAGCGGATCCTGGGCCGGGCCGAGTACAACCCCGACTTCGAGTCGCAACTGCGCGCTCGAGCCGCCTGGATGGGCGATATCACGGTCGTCGACGAATACACGCTCGATATCGCCATGGACACGCCGTTCGTTGACGCGCCCGAACAGTCGGGCGGGATCAACTTCGGTCTGCTGCCCAAGCAGTACATCATCGACAACGGCGACGACCATTTCGCCAACAACCCGATCGGGCTGGGCGCCTACAAGTTCATGTCGTGGGTGCCCGACCAGGAGATTCGCAGCGAGCGGTTCGAGGAATTCGCCTTCGATCACGACGCGCCCTTCCAGTTCAAGCGCGGTTGGGCTAAGCACATCACCGGTCGCTACTTCCCCGAGGAACAGGCACGGGCGGCGGCGCTCGAGGCCGGCGAGGTTGATATCGCATACCGGATCAGCCCCGACGTGGCAGCCCAGTTCGAGGACCGCGACGACTTCAAGGTGATCGCACTGCCGGATGTCCGCGTCATGGCGATTGAATTACCGGTCAACCAGTCGCTCGACCCAATCACCGGGGAAGAGAATCCGTGGCGAGATCTGCGCGTGCGCCAGGCGGCGAACTACGCGATCGATGCCGACGCGATCATCGACAACCTGCTGACCGGCACTGAAGAACGCGCCTACTCGCCTTTCCCGGCCGGTTACGACCCGCCGATCGGCGATCTGCCCGGCCAGTACAACTTCGACCCGGACAAGGCGCGAGCGTTGCTCGAAGAGGCTGGCCAGATCGGCTTTGCCTTCACGATCACGCTGCCGACCGGCCTCTGGACTGCAGACCGGATCTGGATGCCGGCGGTGCAGCAGATGCTGAACGATGTCGGCTTCCAGGTTGAGGTGGACTACGCCGACTTCGGCAATGCCCTGGCGCTGATGCGCAACAATGAGCTGCCGAATCCGTACATCTTCAACCAGGCTGGCGTCAGCAGCGGCGCGCCGCTCGGTCCGGCCTTCGCCTATCGACTGGTCACGACGATCGGCGCGCCTTACTCGCACGCGCAGGAGACAGACGACTTCCTGCCCGAGTTCCAGGCGTTCCAGGCTTTGATCGACGAGGCCAATGCGGAGTTCGATCAGCAGCGCGCAAACGACCTCTACTACGAGGCGTCGGTGATCTCGTACGAGAACGCGTTCCAGGTGCCGTTGTTCGGTCTGCCGCACCTGTACGCGGTCCGACCGGAGATTCTCTACAACGAGTTCTTCGGGACTTCGACTGGTCTCAACCCGATCTACGTGCAGAAGCTGAAGACGTAGATCATCCGGCGCTCAGCCTTTCGGGGGCTTGCGCGGAATCCCGCTCCCCCTTGCAGAGACTGATGCATATCCTCCGATTCCCCTCTCCCCCCCTTGCGGGGGGAGATGTCACAGAGTGACAGAGGGGGGGTCGGCTGGCGACGACCAGTTAGTGCCAACAGGCAGGGAACCCCCCTCTGCCTTCGGCATCTCCCCCGCTAGGGGGGAGAAGGGGAGTTATGCATCAGTCTCTGCAAAGGGGAGGCGGGAGGACGATGCACTGATCTCCAGAGGGGGAGGTTTAGGGAGTTAGTCTCGCGGCATTCCCCCCGAGAGGGGAGGTCGGAGAAATGAGGGACGATGCGCGGCGAACTCGGAGCGACCGCTGTTGGACGGCTTCTGCGCTCGATCGCGGTTGTATTCGGCGTGGTCTCGATTGTCTTCTTTTTGAGCCGGGGCGCTGGCGACCCGGTGTCGCGGCTTGCTCCGATTGACGCCACGCAACAGGAGATTGAAGAAGCGAAAGAGCGCTACGGGCTCAACGATCCGCTAATCGAGCAATATGGCCGCTTCCTCTGGGATATTGTCCGGCTGGACTTCGGTCAGTCCTTCCGCGCGACGCGGCCGGCGACTGATGTCGTCGGCGAGCGGTTGGTGGCGACGATCCAGCTCGGCGCGGCAGGTCTGTTCGTCGCCTTTGCCATAGGCATTCCCCTGGGGATCGTGGCGGCAGTGCGTCGCGGAGGTGTGACCGACATTCTGAGCAGGCTTGGCGCACTGTTCGGTCAGGCGGTGCCCAACTTCTGGCTGGGCCTGATGTTGATCCTGTTCATTGCGCTGTACATCGATTGGATACCGACGGGCGGTCGTACAACTCCCCAGAGCATCATCCTGCCGGCGATCACTCTGGGGTCGTTCCCGGCGGCGGCTGTGATGCGATTTACCCGCTCAGCGATGCTGGACACGCTGCAACAGGATTACATCCGCACCGCGCGAGCCAAAGGTCTGACCGAGCGCGCCGTGCTGTTCAAGCACGCGCTGCGCAATTCGATGCTCGCCGTGATCACCCTGCTCGGACTGCAGGTCGGCAATATCCTGTCTGGCGCAATCATCGTCGAGACCGTCTTCGCCTGGCCCGGTCTTGGACAGTTGATTATTCAGTCGATCGTCGCGACCGACTATCCGGTGGTGCAGGCGTCGGTGTTGCTGACGTCTGTCTGGATCGTGTTCATCAACCTCGTGGTGGATGTGTCCTACACGTTTATCGATCCGCGTATTCGGACTGGAGCGATCTGAGCCGTGTCAGCATCTCAGGCTCCTGTGCAATCCGTTGAGGATCCCTTCGCGGGACGGCGACGCAATTGGCGGATTCGATCACCGAAGACGCTGGCGGTCACGCTCACAATCCTGTTGATCTTCATCGTCGTTGGCGTCTTCGGATCGCAGATTGCGCCCGAAGATCCATTCAAGCTGGACCTGGTCGGGCGTTTACAGCCTCCATTCTTTGACGGGGGCAGCCTCGATCATCCGCTGGGCACAGACGATCTCGGCCGCGACACGCTGAGCCGGCTGATTCATGGCGCGCAGATTTCGCTGCTGGCGATCGTCATGGTCATTCCCCTGGCTACGGTGATCGGTTCGATGCTGGGCCTCCTGGCCGGCTGGTTTGGAGGCTGGACCAGCCGAGTGATCATGGCGCTGGTCGACCTGCAGTTGGCGATGCCGGCGATCCTGATCGCAGTGTTCCTGCGCGCCATTTGGGATCCGAGTTTGACCAATGTGGTAATCGTCCTGGTGTTCGCGTTGTGGGCGACGTTCGCTCGACTGGTTCGGGGCGAAACGCTGGGACTGAAGGAGCGCGAGTTCGTACTTGCAGCCCGGACGATCGGTGCCGGCGACTTGCGCATCATGACTCGGCACGTGCTGCCCAGCCTGGTCAATTCGATCGTGATTCTGGCAACGCTCAATGTCGCCACCGTGGTCATTGCCGAGGCGGGACTCAGCTTCCTCGGCGTCGGCATTGCTCAGGACTCAATCTCCTGGGGCATCATGATTTCGCAAGGCCGCGGCGTGATCGCGACCGCCTGGTGGCTGGTCACGGTGCCGGGAATCGCGATTATTGTGGTGTCGCTGGTCGTCAACATCTTTGGCGATTGGATGAGGGATTTCCTGGACCCGCAACTGCGTAACGTCCAGAGCTAGGTTTGTGTCACTACGAGGGAGCAGCTAATGAGCTGGCAGCCTGAGCTGGATGAGATCGAACGGCGGGCTGCGCTTGCTCGACAGATGGGCGGCGCCGATAGCGTCGCCTTCCACCACGGAAGAGGCAAACTCACGGTCCGCGAGCGGATCGAGTTGCTGATCGATCCGGGCGAGTTCCAGGAGACCGGCGCGCTGGCCGGCAATCCGCAATGGGACGGCAACGAACTGACCGGACTGACGCCCGCCAATGCCGTGGTGGGCGTGGCGAAGATCAATGGACGCAAAGTCGCAGTCCAGGGTGACGACTTCACAATTCGCGGCGGTTCGGCGGACGGCATGATCGGGACCAAGAACGGCTGGGCGCTGCGCCACGCCTACATGAACCGCATCCCCTACGTGCGTCTGCTCGACGCCACCGGCGGCAGCGTCAAGCACTTCGAGCAGCTAGGCCGCACGTATGTCGTCGGACCGGAGGTCGGCGGCGGTACCGGAGTCGACGACTTCCTCTGGTACATGCCGCTCGTCAATGTCGTGCTCGGCTCAGTCGCCGGCGCGCCGGCGGTGATCGCCTGCGACGGGCATTTCAACGTGATGGTCAAAGGGACGAGCCAGCTGTTCGTCGGTGGACCGCCGGTGGTCAAGGCGAGCCGCGGACTGGACATATCCAAGGAAGAGCTGGGTGGTGAGGATGTCCATGTCTACGGCAACGGAGTCGTGCAGAACCTCGCCGAGACCGAGGAAGATGCGATGCAGCAGGCGCGCCGCTTCCTGAGCTACCTGCCGCAAAACGTCTGGGAGATGCCGCCACGGCTGGAACCGACCGATGACCCCGAGCGTCGCGAAGAGCGCCTGCTCTCAGTCATACCTCGCAACATGCGCAGGATCTACAACGCTCGGAGGATCCTGGATTGGGTGCTCGACAGAGACTCCTTCTTCGAGATCCAACCACATTGGGGCAAGTCGAGGATCACGGGACTCGCACGCGTTGACGGATACCCGGTTGGGGTGATGATCAACAACCCGCGCGAGAATGGCGGCTCGCCGAACAAGGACACTTCCGAGAAGATCATGCGCATGATCTCGCTCTGCGACACCTTCCACCTGCCGCTGGTCTATTTCTGTGACGAGCCCGGATTCTCGGTCGGTCCGGCCGATGAACAATCCGGCCTCGTACGCACGGGCGCGCGACTGATGCTGACCAGCCGGCTCTCACAGATGCCCTACCTCGTCTTCATTACGCGCCAGGCGTACGGCGTCGCCGGAGGACTGCAGTACCGGCGCGGCAACGCGCTCTACCGTCGCTACGCCTGGCCGTCGGCGCACTGGGGATCGATGCACATCGAGGGCGGCGTCACCGCCGCGTATCGCCGGGAGATTCGCGAGTCGGACGATCCGGAGGCGAAGCGGCTGGAGATCGAGGGGAGGCTCAACGAGATCCGCTCACCCATGAGAACCGCGCACGCATTCGGCATCGAGGACATGATCGATCCCAGAGAAACACGCCCCCTGCTAGTCGATTTCGTGCGAGACGCACAGTCCTACATCGCGCAGAATCTCGGTCCAACGACTCGTATTCCTTACATGCCGTAGTAAGTCATGAGCACTCCGTCATTGCCGCGCTCCGTCGCGGCAATCTCGCAGCGCTCGCCAATGACGTTTCAGCTGGGTACTGCGAGATACCCGCGCCGGAGCGCGGGTATGACGGTGGTGGAGTCCGGCTGTTTCCTAGGCACGCTCAGAACGGCGGCGCCTTGTGCGACTCGACCTCCTCGATTGCCTCTGATTCGTAGCCCAGTTCCTTCATGACTTGCGCGGTGTGCTCGCCCAGGTCGGAGAACGAGTTCTTTGGCTCTCCGGGCGTTCGGCTCATTCGGATGGGTATGCCGGCGACTCGGCGCCGACCGATGTGGGGAATGTCCTTCTCCACGATGTAGTCGTTGACCAACGCTTGCTCGTCGATGAGCACCTCTTCGTAGTTCTGCACCCGTTGGGCAGTGATGGTGTCGGGGTGAATCTCAAAGAACGCTTGCCATTCTTCACTGGATCGGCTCTTGATCATTTCGGCGACGAATGGGCGCACGTCTTTGGCGGAGTCCATCGCCTGCTGGTCACGGTAGGGATCACGCCCCTCGCGATTGTTCCATCGCGGATCGTCGGCGAGTGGAGGATTACCTCCAAACTCGCAGAACTCGCGCCAGGTCTCGTCGTCACGGATGCCCATGCAGAATGCGACGCCGTCGGAGGCCTCGTAGATCCCGGTCATCGCCGAGACGACGGGATGAAAGCCGCCGTCCCTGGTCGGCATTTGCCCCGTCGCTGAGGTGTGGTTGATCTCCCAGGCCTGCATCCAGATCATCGCTCCGTATGACGAGGTCTGCACCTTCTGGCCGAGCCCGTCGCGTTGACGCGCGACCAACGCCGTCAGCACACCCATTGCGAGCGCCATCGCGCCGCCGGTGTCAGCGATGATCGTGCCCGGAATAAGCTGCGGATCATCGGGCGTGCCCGTGACGCCGGAAATGCCGCTGCGCGCCTGAGCGAACTGGTCGCTCATCCGGTTCTCACGCGCCGGCCCGTCGGGACCGAAGCCGTTGGCGACGGCGTAAACCAGTCCGGGATTGCGCGCCGACAGTCTCTTATATCCCATCCCGATCCGCTCCAGCGCCGGCTCGCGAAAGTTGCTCAGAAACACGTCGGCCGTGTCGACCAGCTTGTCGACCAGCTCCAGCCCGATGTCAGTGTGGATGTCGACGCAGACCGAGCGCTTGCCGTGCGATGCGCCGATGAACTGCGTGCCCACCGCCTCATACGGGAGGTCGTTGTTTGCGCCGCGATACCAACGATTGGCGTCGCCCATCGGCGGCTCGACCTTGATCACATCGGCGCCCATATCGGACAGGAATCCGCCCGCAGCCGGACCCTGTACTGCAATCGTCAGCTCTACCACCCGAATGCCCTCAAGCGCTTCCATCCTGCTCCTCCTTCATAGCTGGCTGCCGGTCATCCTGCGGCCAATCGCTAGTATGGCGGAGGCCGCAACCTCTCGCGTTGGATGGCATGCGGCGGACAAGTCAAGGACAGTGTGTTGGGAGTCGGATTCCATCCATGCCTCTTCCGCTACATGATGTCCGGGTCCTCGATCTCTCCGATCATCGAGCGGCGCTAGGTTCGCGAATGCTGGCCGACCTCGGCGCCGAGGTCACGATGGTCGAGCCGCCTGGCGGCAACTCCATCCGCCATCAGGCGCCGTTTGTCGACAATCAAGCCTCGATCGAACACAGCTATCAACATCTCTATTTCAACCTCAACAAGCGCTCGGTGGTGCTCGACTGGCGAAGTGCCGAGAGACTTGACCGGCTGCTCGAACTGGCAACGTCGGCCGACATCTTGATCGAGTCGAACCAGCCTGGAGACTTTCCGGTTGAGCAAGTTCGCAGAGCAAATCCGCACCTGATCGTGGTCTCGGCGACGCCATACGGACAGCGCGGCCCCAGGTCGGACTGGCGAGCCACGGATCTGACGGCGACCGCGGCGGGCGGCCTGCTACAGGTCAGCGGTGAGCGCAGCGATCCGCCAGTGCATGGAGCGGCGTTCCCGGGACACACGATGACCGGGCTGACCATCGCCTCGTCGGCGATGACCGCGCTGCATGGACGCGATCGCACGCCGGGCCGACCGGGTTGCCAGATCGATATCTCGATGCAAGAAGCGACCTCATTCCAGGTCGTCCAAACCTCGAATCCAAACATCTGGCGCTGGCGAGGAGAAGCACCCTACCGGCCGGCGCTCTCACAGGTGATCCGCTGCGCCGATGATCGCTGGATGGGCTGCAACATATCGCCGAACAAGTTGCCCGAGTTCATCGCGATGCTGGACGAAGCAGGCGTCGAGCACCAGCTCGACCCTGACAACTGGGAGGTCATCCATCGCGGTGACCGAGCCGCCTGGCAATACCTCGAAAATCCGCTCCAGGATCTGGCCAAAGAACTAGCCGCCGTCTGGCCGCGCCAGAAACTGCTTGAACGTCTCTGGGCCGCTGGCATGCCAGCTATGCCGACCTTGCGCTTTAGCGAGTTTGCGGAGACCGATCACTATCCGAGCTCAGGCCAGTTCATCGCAGTCGAGACGCCAGCGGTCGGCAAGACCTTGAGCTATTCCCGCAGTCCGCTCGATCCGGTGCAATCGCCGCTGCCGATGCAACCTGCGCCAAGCTTGGGCGAGCACACGGACTCCTCATTCGCACTGCCTGCTGTGGGAGATGTCGAAGGCCTGGGAGAGTCCGCTTCATTCCCGGACATGCCCCTTTCGGGAATTCGCGTGCTTGACCTGACCTGGGTTGCCGCGGGTCCACTGACCACACGCTTGATGGCCAACTTCGGCGCTGAAGTGATCAAGGTCGAATCGAGCGGTGCGCGCATGGATGCGCTCCGCGTGCAGACGGTCCTGGGCGAGTACAACCCGGATCTGCCCGACCTGTACAACGATGTCAATACCGGCAAGCAATCGCTCACTGTGGACCTGGCCACCGCACGAGGCAAGGATTTACTGCGCCAATTGGTCGCTCATTGCGACGTGATGGTCAACAACTACTCGGGCGGATCGCTGGCCCGGATGGGTTTCCCCTGGGAAGACCTGCGCAACATCAATCCGCGATTGATCAGCGTCCACTTGCCCGGCGTCGGCGGCGATAGCCCTTGGCGACCGCTACGCACGCTCGGCAATCTGCTCAAGGCAGCAGCCGGCATGAATTTCCAGATGGGATATCCGCATCAGCCGCCGCGAGGCATGGGTGTCGCCTATCCCGATTTCACCTCACCGCATGTTGGGGTCACAGCGATCCTCGCGGCGCTACGCGCACGCGAAGAGACAGGCCAGGGACGCGAGATCGAACTGAGCCAACTCAGCGCGACTGTGGCGCTGCTTGGTGCGCAATGGATGCAGTTCGACCAGCTTGGCGAAGACCTGCCGCGTCTCGGCAACTCCGATCCCAACATGTGTCCGCACGGGGTGTTTCCATCGACGGGAGACGATCAGTGGGTCGCCATCGCGCTGGAGTCAGAAGATCAGTGGCCGGCGTTTGCAGAGACCATCGGGCGACCGGAGTGGATCCAGGAGGCATCGCTGCAGTCGGTGGATGGTCGTAGAGCGCGTAACGACGAGGTTGAGGCGGCAATCGGCGAGTGGACATCGCGGCTCACAAAGTGGGAAGCGGCCGAGGCATTGCAGACAGACGGGATCGCAGCCAACGCCGTCGAGGATCTGCGAGACATGATGGACATCGACGAACACTTCCGCGATCACTACCAGCGCGTCGAGCAGCCGTCGCATCCTGGATTTGGCATTTGGATCGACGGCGGGCCGTGGGAGTTTGCGCACCTGGAAAAACGATTCCTCGAACGAGCGCCAATGCTCGGCGAGCACAACGAGGCAATCCTCGGCGGACTGCTGGGCAAGAGCGAGGCTGAAATCGCCGAGTTGGTCGCTGCCGGCGTCGTAGGCTGAGCCGCAAATTGGTCCGATCCTGAGGGGGAATCATGCCCAAGTATGTGATGCTGCCGCCGATCGACGATGACATGCGCGCCTGGGCAAAGCAGATGCGTGATGAGATTTCGGGGCTCGATGTCGTGGTGGTTGAGGACGAAACAGATGGTCCGCAGGAACTGGCCGATGCCGACGGCGCATACGGCTGGGTTGCTCCTGATGTCCTGCCCAACACCGAGCGCCTGCGCTTGCTGCAAAATCCGTTCGCGGGGCCGCCGGTCGGTTGGTACTACCCCGAGTTGGCCGAGCATTCGGTCACGGTCAGCAATCCGCGCGGCATCTACTCCGATCACATCGCGCATCACATCATGATGTACATGCTGGCGCTCTCCCGAGGGCTTCCGTACTACAACGCTAGTCAGACTGAGGGTCGCTGGGATACCCGAGCGCGCAAGCATGGCTACGTCGATCTGACCACATCGACCGTGCTGATCAACGGGGTCGGCGGCATTGGAGCCGAGGCGGCTCGGTTGTGCGCCGCGTTCGGATCTCGCGTGATTGGCGTCGATCCTCGTCCGGCATACGAAATCGAAGGGGAGATCATCGCGCCATCCGAGCTCGACGACCGCCTGCCGGAGGCGGATTTCGTCGTAACAACCGTGCCTCACACCCCCGAGACCGAGTTCATGTGGAACGCTGATCGCTTCACGGCGATGAAAGACTCCGCCTACTTCATCAACATCGGCCGCGGGATGACCTGCAAGCTTGACGACCTGGTAGCAGCGCTCGACAACGGCGAGATTGCTGGTGCCGGACTAGATGTGTTTGAGATCGAGCCGCTCCCCGAAGGACATCCGTTGTGGCAGCTCGAGAACGTGATCATCACCCCACACATCGCCGTCGCCGATGCAGAGAACATCCCCGAACGACGCTTCGAGTTGATCCTCGAGAACGCCAGACGCCTCGTTGAGGGTGGCGATTTCGTTAACGTCGTCGACAAGGAGAAGTGGTACTGACACTTCCCCATTAGTGATCGGCGCCCGAGATGAAGATCGTGGAAATGTACGGTGAATCGCGAGTGGGCGTCGTTGACGTGCCTGAGCCGCAAGCGCGTGACAACTGGGTTGTGGTCAAGGTCATCGCCAGCACTATCTGCGGGACCGAAGCGCGGACCTATCAGATAGACGGCACGCGAGGTCGACACGGACATAACTCCGGACACGAGGCGGCCGGCATCGTCTGGAAGGCCGGTCCGACGGCCAAGATTGCGGAAGGAACTCGGGTCGCCGTGATCGCGCACATCGGCGAGCAATGCGGCCAGTGCTTTTACTGTTACCAGGGTCTCTGGCTGCTCTGCACCAATCTGACCGAGGGCCGAGAGGAGTACCTAGGCACTCACGCCCAGTACATCTCCCGTCCCGACACCCACTGCATCCCCATGCCCGACGATGTCCCGTTCGAGATCGGCTCGATCTTGGTCGATGCCGTCGGCACGCCCTACCGAGCCATCCGACGCCTGGGTGTCAATGGATTTGACACGGTGTTGATCACCGGTCTGGGACCGCTTGGCGCATCGGCCGCCATCATTTGCGAGAAGCTTGGCGCGCGCGTGATCGCCAGTGAGCCCGCCGAGTATCGGCGCAGCAAGGCTCGAGAGTACGGCGTCGAAGTTGCGATTGATCCCGTGGCAGAAGACGCGCTGCGGCGGGTCATGGATCTCACTGGCGGCCGTGGCCCGGACGTCGCGCTCGATTTCACCGGTTACACCGAGCCGCAGATGCTCTGTATCGACGCGGTCCGGGTCGGAGGTCGGGTTGGCTTCATCGGGCTCAAGTACGACGAGACCCCCGATGGTCCGGTCCCCCGACCAACGCCGGTCACCGTCGCTGGTCACCTGTTGCCCAAGGAACTCACACTGATAGGAAGTTGGAGCGTCGCGCCGCACGAGATGCTAGAGCTCTACGACCTGGTCCAGAATGGTTTGCCAGTCGAACAGCTCATCACGCACCGCTTCAGCATCGACGACTCGCAGCAGGCCTACGAAACCGCCTTCAATCAGCGAGGCTGCAAGGTGATCATCGACCCCTGGTTGGAGTGACGAAGTGGCCGGACGACGGTCACAGCTGGAGTTGCCGCAAGTCTCTCGCGACCGACCCAGTCATATCTGCGCTAGCGAATCACTTCCGAGATCATCAGATCCGTCATCTCGTCCTCGCTCAGCCCCAGCACGTGTCGGTAGACCTCTTCGTTGTGCTCTCCGAAGAATGGCGCGCGACGGATCGGCAGACGTTCGCCGTTCCAGAGGAAGGGCTGATTCTGTGCCATGAACTTCATCCCGATCGGATGATCGAACTCGTGGAAGAACCCGTCTAGCGACGGATCGGATTCAACCAGGTCCTGGATGTCCTCATTTGGACCAGCCGGGATGCCCGCCGCTACCAATATCTCCGTCGCTTCCCAGAGATCCTGGCAGGAGGTCCAGGCAGTGACGGCCGACTCGATCTCCTCCTCGGCAGCCTTGCGGCCGCTCAACGTTCGTAGATCATCGCGAGCCGCAAGGTCATCGCGTCCAATGACGCGACACAACTCCAGCCAATCGACCGTGTTGCGCACATCAAGGGCCAGCCATTTGTCGTCGCCCGCGCATTGGAAGTTGCCGTGGGGCGACGACTCGGGTGATCGATTGCCACGACGTGGCGGGGTCTCGCCGTTGGCCAGTTGCTCGATCAGTTCCGTGTCGAGCAAGTGGATGCCTGCCTCATACTGGGGAATCTCGACTTCCTGGCCGACGCCGGTGCGCTCGCGCTGAATCAGTGCCGAGACGATGGCCGTCACGGCTAATGGCGCGAGTGTGAAGTCGGTGTGCAGCAGCACGCCGGTTGGCTTCCGATCGGAGGGGCCGGTGTGTGCAGCCAGGCCACAGAGCGCAACGACGCTATTGCCGATGCCCTTCCACGACGCTTTCGGACCCCAGGTGCCCATCACCGGGAAACTGGCGCACACGATGCGCGGATTGATCTTCTTCAGGTCGTCATAGCCCAGGCCGAGGCGCTTCATCACGCCGCCGGTGAAGTTGTCGGTGACCACATCCGCATCGCGGATCAGGTCGTAGGCGATGCGCAGGCCGTCAGGAGCGCTGAGATTGACATTGACGCTGCGCTTATCGGTGTTGCAGTCCTGGAAGAATGCCCCGGTCTCAATCGAGGGTGGATCGTGGGCATTGAGCGCGACGCGCAGCGTGTCAATCCGCGCGTCCGACTCAATCTTGATCACATCCGCGCCCAGATTCGCCATCAGCTCCGTCGTCAAAGGACCTGCCGCCTGCCAGCAGAAATCAATCACTCGAATGCCCTTGAGCGGCAGGTCATCGCGATCGATCGCTCGGCCCAAATGCGTGCCATTCTGCGCCGCATCAGTCAGAGGGCGTCTGCTCCGCGCGTTCCGCTCTCCCCCCGCTGAGCGGGGGGAGATGCCGAAGGCAGAGGGGGGTCCAACAACCAGCCCGCTTGCTGCCATTCGCTCATACTCGGCTTCGTCCACATCAAGCAGCTCTGCCAGCACATCAGCCGAGTCCGCTCCCAGCGTCGGCGCCGGACGCCCGACCGGCTCGTATCCGGTTGAATGGACTGGCAATCGCGGCAAATCAATCGTGCGATCAAACTGCGGATGTTCGACCGGCAAGAATGCGCCACGTTCGTGGAGATGCGGATCCTCAACAATGTCTTTGACCGAGTTCACCGGCACCACGAGGAAGCCTCGTGACTGTCCCTCGAAACACAGCTCGTCGCGTGGCAACGTGGCGCAGGCTCGCTGGAATGCCTGGTGCGTCTCGCTGCCCCAGTCAGGCATCCAGATGTCGCCCGGACGCTCAGTCCCAAGCAGCCCGTCGTAGCCAACCCGTTCATTCAACCACTCGGCGAAGGCGGCGTAGCGCTCGTCGGTGGTCGGCACGAGCCCGAACGTCACCCATTCGCCGTCCTTGGCCTGCACGAGGAAGGAAATGTGGCCGCCCGGCCGGTACGCCTTCTCGCCCATGTGAACCCACATGTTCTCGTTGGCGAAGTGGATCGTGGTCGAGAGAATCGCCTCCTGTAGCGAGATGTACGCGTGGTTGGCTCGGTCGCCGTTGCGACGGTCGTAGAGCATGGCGGCCGCCGTCGCCGCGGCGACCTGGCTGGCCTGCTTGTAGGCCAGCCGTCCCGCCGGATAGTCGGGTGCGACCTCGGGGAACCCCAGACCCAGCATGAGACCGCCACTGGCGACACCGACAATGTCGGAGGCTGGCGGCTCTTCGCCACCGCGCCGCATGACGGCGTCAACAACCCCCAGGTGGGGATGCAAACGCTGCAGCCGCTCACGATCAAAGAAGCGGCGAGCGGAGGCAGACTTGTCCAATGGGGCCAGAACGACGTCGGCACCAGCCAACAGCCGATCAATCAGATCCCATGCGCCCGGCGCATCGAAGTTCAACGCCAGGCTGCGCTTGCCCGCGTTGTAGAGCAGGTGGCGCAGTCCGCTCTCAGGGTCGTTGTGTCCCTCAAGATGCGGACCAGCAATGCGCAGAGCGTCTCCGGCAGCGGACTCGACGCGAATCACGTCGGCGCCAAAGTCGGACAGCCAGCGAGCGCCGAGCACCAGGCACTCGTCGCTGAGGTCAATGACGACTGAGCCGGTCAGGGGAAGATCGGATCCCTGCATCAATCCAGACTAGATTCGTACGGATGTAGCCGATAGAGGTCACTCATTCGATGACCGATCAACTGCATGCGCAGGTCGTCGTCGAGCTGCGGCCAGAGTGAGCGATTGATCGACTCCTTGACCACGCCGAGATATCCGTGTCGTTCTTGCCCCAGGGCCGACAATCGATTGGCCAGCGCATCGACTTCCTCTTGCAGCATGCCGGGCTCTGCGACTCTGGTCACCAGCTCAAGTTCGGCCGCTTCCGCGGCCGAGATGAACTGGTCATCCAGAATCAACCTGGTCGCATGTTTCAGTCCGACGTACTTGGGCAGGAAGGCCGTGGCCGAGATGACCATCCTCAGCTTGGCCTCAGGATCGACGATCGCGTAGTCCGAGGCCAGCATCAGGTCGAATCCCGATCCCATGCAGTAGCCCTGGACCTGTGCGATCACAATCTGCGGGATGCGTCGGAGCAGCGACTGCAAACGGAAGTAGGGATGCCGCTCGAGGTTGAACGCCGCGATGTGCGGTGCATGGTACGGATTCTGCCAGGGATAGTCGGGAATGCTGCCGTCGCTGCCCTCGGAGACATCATCGCCCGAGCAAAATGAACGTCCAGCCCCAGCCAGGATCAAGACCTGCACCGACGGATCGCGGCCGACCCGATTGACGACATCGACCATGGCGTCGCCGACCTCGGTGTTGATCGCGTTGTGACGCTCGGGACGGTTAATCGTCAGCCGCGTGACCGGCCCATCCTCGACGATGAGTTCACTGTGTGTCGTGGGCATGTTCAGCCTCCAGTACCTGGCGCGAAGCCTAGATCAGCGAGGCCATGCTTGTTTGTGGTCGCCCTGTCGCTGCTACCTTCGCGCAGAACAGATTGACAATGCTGGAGTTTCCATCATGGCCGAACGACTGAACAACGTGATTCAACTGATCGAGTCCGACAAGCCTGCCTTCGGGCCCTTCCTGCCCGCCGGATCGATTCCCGACGCAACCTGGATCGCGTCCTCCGACTACGACTTCGTCGTCTACGAACTGGAACACAATGCGTTCAACCTCAGCGACCTGCGATTGTCGCTGCAGTTCATGCTCGACCGGCGACAGATACTTGAGTCCGGCTCGCTCGCACCCAGAGTCACGCCGATGGTGCGGATTCCCGTTAACGGACGCGAGCAGAGCCAGTGGATCGTCAAGCAAGTCCTCGACATCGGCGTCTACGGAATCGTCTTTCCGATGATCAACACGCCCGAGGACGCGGTCGCTGCGTTGCAGGCCGCTCGATACATCCAGGCGGCTGATGCACCGGACCAGGAGCCGGTCGGACGACGCGGCCACGCTCCCGGTAACGTGCTGCGCTATTGGGGACTGGATCAACCAGAATACTTCGACCGCGCCGATGTCTGGCCACTCGATCCGAACGGCGAGATTCTCGCCTGCCTGCAATGCGAGACGATCGAGGGCGTCAATAATCTGCCCGCGATCCTCGACGCCGTGCCCAACCCCGGGCTAATCCTGATCAGCGAGAGCGACCTGTCGGTCTCGATGGGGCTCAAGGGAGCGCCCGGACCGCAAGTCGATGAGGCCGTCCAACGAGCGCGCGAAATCTGTCAGGAGCGAGGCGTCTACTACGGCTCGCCGCAAGTCGACATGGCCAACGTTGAGCAACGAATCAACGAGGGTTTCTCCTTCCTCATGCCCGGCGCAGCCCGCGTGTCAGAGGCACTGAATCGGGGTAGGGAGTTAGCCGGTCGCTAGTCAGTGCCTCGGTACAGCGGATGACCGGGAAGTGATCTCGCAAACACTCCGTCATTTCCGCGCTTGTCGCGGGAATCTCGATAAGTGGTGCAGAGACGTCATTTCTTGAGGACAAGGCTGTTCGCTCCAGGATGCGGTGGCAGAAGCGACCGTTCTTCGTGGTTCGGCGAGATACCCCCGTTCAGGCCTTGGCAGGCTTCGCGGCAGGCGCGGGTATGACGGAGGCGGGGATATGCGACTGCCGGAGTCGCTGCGTCGCGTTGTCAAATTGTGTAGCTTGTGATACGCAGCGCCATACGTTGAGTATGGCTTCGTTTTGGTATGGAATCAGAGGAACGACATGTCGGCCATTCAGTCGGAGAAGCAAGAGATCGCCCAGATGGCGCACCTGATGCGCCGGGCTGGGTTTGGCGCGTCCCGCGACGAGCTGGAGCGGCTCGTGGAACAGGGCTACGAGGAGACCGTCGAGCAGTTGGTCGACCCGCCTGCTCATATTCCCCGAGCTGACCTGCACCAGCTATTCCGCTACATGCCGTCACTCGAGACCGGCGGCCCCGTGACCGTGCCCGGCGCGGCCAACTGGCTCTACCACCTGATCAATACGCAGCGGCCGCTGGAAGAGAAGATGGCGCTCTTCTGGCACGGTGTCTTTGCGGTCGGCAACTCTAAGGTCGACAACGACAATCACCTGATCGCGCAGATCGACATGTTTCGCGATCACGGAACGGGTAACTACCGCGACTTGCTGATCATGCTGGCCCAGAACCCGGCCATGATTTACTGGCTCGACAACCACGAGAATCACAAGCGCTCGCCCAACGAGAACTGGGGCCGCGAGCTCCTGGAGCTGTTCTCGATGGGCGTCGGCAACTACACCGAGAAGGATGTCTTCGAGTGCGCCCGTGCCTTCACCGGCTGGACGCTGGGCCCAAAGATCCCGCGCGTTCCCAACCATCGCTTCTTCTTCCAGTTCGAGTTCCGTCCCGAGGAGCACGACTACGGCGAGAAGGAGTTCCTCGGGCGCAAGGGCAACTTCGACGGCCTCGACATCATCGACATCATCCTCGAAGAAGAGGCCTGCCCGCGTTTCATCGTCCGACACCTGTACAACTTCTTCGTCGCCGACGAGGCCCAGGTTCCGGCCTGGAACATCGAACCGCCCAATGATCCAGAGGCGATCGACTACCTCGCCGGCGTGTTCAAGGACTCCAACTTCGAGATCAAGCCTGTCCTGCGGGCGCTATTCAACTCCGACTTCTTCAAGGAAGCAACGTTCCAGAAGGTCAAGAGCCCAGTTGAGACCGTCGTCGGCACGCTCCGCCTGACCGAACACATGACTGGTCCGCAGCTCGACCTGATCAGCCTCGGCCAGGAGTCGGCGCACATGGGTCAGAGTTTGCACAACCCGCCGTCGGTCGAGGGTTGGCAAACCGGTCGCGACTGGATCAACTCCGGCGCTGTGGTCGGACGAATCAACTTCGTCGCCGACCGCGTCAGCGACACCGAGATGCCGGGCGTTCAGAAGATCGTCCAGCGCGTTGCTGCGGCCAATGGCAGGCAGATGAGCCCGGACGAGATGGTCGACCATTGCCTCGACCTGATCGGCCCACTCAATGTGGCGGATGTCACCAGGCTCGAATTGATCGAGCACGCCTCGGAGCAGGGCGACCTCTCCTGGAGCGACGACTACGACGGTTCCTCCGAGCGCGTCGGCGAGATGCTCGCCCTGATCGCGGCAACGACGGAGTACCAATTCGGCTAACAGAGCCCGATTGATCACTCAGGAGCAGTACAGAGAGTCCCAACCATGACTACCGCGACCAGAAGCAAAGACCCGGTTGTCGTCATCATCCAGTTGACCGGCGGCAACGACTACATGAACAGCGTGGTGCCCTACGCGGACGGGCACTATAACGACGCCCGCAACGGCGAGCTCTGCATCGGCGAGGACGAGGTCCTCAAGATCGACGACCACTTCGGCCTGCACCCGACGATGGCCCCGCTCAAGGAGATCTACGACCAGGGTGAGATGGCGCTGATCCACGGCGTCGGTTACCCCAACTCGCCGCGATCGCACTTCCGTTCGATGGACATCTGGCACACCTGTGAGCCCAACAAGGTCGGTACCGAGGGCTGGGTTGGGCGTGCCATCCGCGACCTTGACCCGACCGGTGAGAACCCGGTCACCGGGGTCCACATCGGACAGGGCCTGCCCCGCGCGCTGGTCGTGCCAGGTGTGACGGTCGCATCCGTCGCCGACCTCTCGACCTACGGTCTCTTGACCGGCATCGAGCAGCAGCGCCAGCGTGAGAAGATGCTCGAGCGCTTCGTCAATATGTATGGCCGCGCGATCGGCACCGGCAACGTCAAGGAATACCTCGGCCGCACCGGACTTGACGCGCTCAAGGGCGCCGACATCCTCAAGGAAGGCCTCGGTCGCTACGAGACCTCCGTCGAGTGGGGCACCGAGCAGATCTCGCGCAGTCTTAAGGACATCGCCACGATCCACTGCGCCGATCTCGGCACGCGCGTCTTCTACACGCAGCTGATCGGCTTCGACACTCACGCCAACCAGAAACCGGTCTTCGAGAAGCTCTGGACTGACCTCTCGCGCGCCATCTCGGACTTCTGGGACGACGTCAAGGCGCACGACCGCGATGACAACGTGATCATGATGCTGTTCACCGAGTTCGGCCGCCGCGTGCGAGACAACGGCTCCGGTTCCGACCACGGCGCCGGCGGCGGAGTCTTCGTGCTCGGCCCGCAGGTCAAGGGCGGTATGCACGGCGAATTCCCGAGCATCAATCCCCGAGATCTCGAACAGGGCGACCTCGTCCCCAACCACGACTTCCGCGGTGTCTACTCAACGTTGTTGGAAGACTGGCTACGGCTCGACGCGAAGCCGATCGTTGACGGTGAGTTCGAGAAGCTCAGCTTTATCGAACCGCTGATGGCAACTGCGTAGGCAAAACAAAAGCTCCCCCTAAGGGGGTCTGTCGAGGTGATCTTTTCTCCCCCCTCTGGGGGGAGATGCCGAAGGCAGAGGGGGGCGCAGCGCAGAATATCCCCTCTGTCGCTCCGCGACATCTCCCCCGCGAGCGGGGGAGAAAATGAGAGATGGTTCGAGGAGACATCGCCATGCTGACCTATTCAGTCGCCGGACGAACCTGGCACTTCAGCCACTCGATTGGCTACTTTGTCGGACCCCAGGGATTCACCTATCCGACGCCGATCGCGACCACTGCCAGCGGCACGATGTACATCGCGAATGTCGGCCTGGCGGAGTACTCGGGTGCGGGCAACCTGGGCTCGAAGATCTACAAGTATCGGATTGAGGATGAGTTCCTCGGCGAGATGGGCGGAGGCGACTTCCTGTGGCCCGAGGGCCTGGCGCTTGCTCGCGACGGCACCGTCTGGTGCGCCGACGCCTACCATCACCGCATTTTCGGCTACGACCCAGAAGGATCGCCGGTCGGTGACTGGGGTGAGTTCGGCGATGGCAACGGCCAGTTCAACCGACCCTCCGGGATCGCCTTCGATGCGGACGACAACCTACACGTCGTTGACAGCCATAACCACCGGGTACAGAAATTCACCAAGGACGGTGAGTTCCTCGGCGCATGGGGCTCAGAGGGCTGTGAAGATGGACAGCTCAATCAACCCTGGGGCATGACCATCGACAACGAGGGCGCACTCTTCATCGCCGACTGGGGTAACGACCGCGTGCAGAAGTTCACGCCCGAAGGCGAGTTCCTGGGCAACTTCGGCTCCAGATACGAGGACATCGGCATCGACGACGGCGGTAGTCTCAAGCGTCCCGCCGATGTAGCGGTCGACAGCGACGGAGATGTCTACGTCTGCGACTGGGGCAACCGGCGGGTTCAGATTTACTACCCCGACGGCGACATCATCTGCAGTCTGCAGGGCGACGCGCACGAGTTCTCCAAGGCGGCGGCCAACGTCATGGAGGTCAACCCCGAATACGCGCAGGCCTTCAGGAGGGTCACTCCCGTCGAACTGATCAAGTTCGGCATCTTCGACCGTCCCCGAGGCATCGCAATCGACAGCGAGGACCGGATCGCGATCAGCGACGGCGGCCGAGGCCGGATTCAGGTCTACCACAAGGATCACAACTACCTGCTGCCACAGTTCAACGCGTAGCCATCTCGAAGGATGGAACTCCGTCATACCCGCGCTCCGACGCGGGTATCTCGAAGAGTCCAGAACGCTCTTCGTGATTGCCGCGACAAGCGCGGCAATCACGAGATCGTTGGTTTCAAACTCGATTGAAGCACCATGAAGAGTTCGAGATGACTCTCCGGTTCGGCATCCTCGGAGCTGCCGCGATCACGCCGCGCGCGCTGCTCAAACCCGTCGCTGAGTTCCCCGACGTCGAAATCGTCAGTATGGCCGCACGTGACCGCGACCGCGCCGAGACTTTCGCTGCCAGAGCCGGCATTCCCACTGTCCACGACACCTATGACGAAGTCGTCACGGACCCTGACGTGGACGCGATCTACAACCCGCTCGCCATCAGTGGGCACCGTGAATGGACGATTAAGGCACTCAACGCTGGCAAGCACGTGCTCTGCGAGAAGCCGTTCGCCATGAACGAGGCCGAAGCGCGAGAGATGGCAGACTGCGCTCGCGAGACCGGTCTCGTCTGCGCTGAGGCGTTTCACTACTACTACCACCCGCACTCGATGCGGATGCGCGAGATCGTCCGGAGCGGCATCCTGGGCACGATTTGCTACGCCGACGCCCATTTCCAGAACACGGTGGTCGACGTGCCCAGCCAGATTCGGTACCGGATCGAACTCGGCGGCGGGGCGACGATGGACCTCGGCTGCTACCCCCTGCACTTTCTCCGCCACGTGTTTGAGGCAGAGCCAGAGGTCGTCTCCGCGAAGGCGGCAACGGTCCATGAGCACATCGACCTCGAGTTGAAAGCCGAGCTGCTCTTTCCGGGGAACATCCCGGCCAAGATCTGGTCAAGGATGAACGCAGCAGGAGGCTTCTCTGCGGAGGTCAACGTCTACGGCGATCGGGGGAGGCTCAAAGTCGTCAATCCAATGGTGCCGCACCGCGAGGTGCACCGCATCGAACTCGTGACATCGTGGGGCACGCGCCGGGAAACGTTGACCAGGACACCGACGTTCAACTACCAACTGCGCGCATTCATGGACGCGATCGCCGGTGTTCGCCCGATGCCAACCGACGCGGAAGACGGTGTGATCAGTATGCGTGTGATCGACAACGTCTACCGAGCCGCGGGAATGAAACCACGCGGAGAGATCTAGACTTCGGACGCTATGACCGACCGCATTCGCGCCATCGATTCACTGATCAACTCCTCGTTCCTCGATCCCTCGGGCGACACTGCGTTGAGTTATCTGTTCAAGGACATCGAAGGCCGCGGCGCCATCGAGACTCCCGAACAACTCCTGGAAGTGCTTGACCAGTCCGACATCGGCGCCGGTGTCGTTTCGATCATGCAGCGAGAGCACGCCGAGTGGGTCGGCGATGCACACAAGCAGTTTCCCGACAAGATCCTGCCCGCGATGATCGTCAATCCGCTCAACGGGTACGACGAAATCCGCAAGGTGGTCGACTACTACGAACGCTACGGAGTCCGCTGCCTGCGCATCCCGCCGTTCCGCTACGAGTTGCCGCCAACCGACCGCGTCTACTGGCCCTTCTACGTCAAGGCAATGGAACTTGACATCGCGGTCTCGATGAACGCCGGCATGCCTGGCCCGCGTCGACCGGGCTGGGTCCAGAACCCACTCCACTACGACGAGGTCGCATATCACTTCCCCGAGCTGCGCCTGATCATGACGCACTGCGGCCAACCGTGGATCGAAGAGACCATCTCAACGATCGCGCATTGGGATCACGTCTACATGTCATGCACGTCGGTGGCGCCAAAGTACTGGCCACTCAACTTCGTCCAGTTCATCAACACCCGAGGACGTCAGAGGATGATGTTCGGCACGGAGTACCCAACAATCCCCTGGCCCAGGGCAAGAGACGAGATCCAGGCGCTCCAACTTCGAGAAACAGTCGTAGACGACTTCTTCGTCGAAAACGCGCGCCGAGCCTATCGCTGGAACGCCGACCCAAGCTAAATCGGCTTGATGCCACGGACGCTGCGCCATCCTTTGCTCCCCCTCGCACGGGGAGCTGCCGAAGGCTGAGGGGGTCCCTGCAGGGTCGATTAGGAAGCGAGATTGCCGCGACGGAGCGCGGCAATGACGCATTTGCCGACTTCTGATGTCGCGGAACGCGATCAGTCGGGCCAATGCGCGTTCATCAACTGGACCCATGTGTGTCGAGTCAACGAGTGCCGCTCACGCACGCTCTCCTGGAACAGCTTGAGTAACTCCTCGGACACTCCGGAGCCCGGGTCTTGCGGCGTCCGCGTCGCGTGCCAGTTGCCTACGCTGTGATAGCCGGCCAGGTTGGTCACTTCCGTGTCGTCGCTCAGCACAGCGTCTTGGAAATTGCCAAGCACCCGATGTCCCATCGCATCCATCGCCGGCCAGACGCCGAACTCGGTCAGGTAGGAGAACCGCTCCCAGGTGGCCGGATCGATCGTCCAGCGACGCAGGCCATAGACCGCCCGACGGTCGGAGTCGGGAGTCTCCGCCAGCGGGCGCCCTCCGTAGGGAATCTTCGGCCGCGCCGTCTCATTCACAATCAACGCTCGGCGAGCGTTGCGATAGGCGTCGTCGCCCAGCCCGACCAGGATTTCCTGTCCACGTCGCCACTCGTCCCATGACGGCACCCCGATAAACGTGTGGACTTCCTCAGGTGTTCCGCCAATCAGCGCATTGAGCAGGCACAGAGGCCGGAATCCGGCGTCCACCAGACGAGGCCAGGTCTCTCCGAGGAACAGTGCGCGGTACTCGGGAAACCGTTTCGGCTCAATCATCGTGACGCGGTGCTCGTAGAGATCCATGGTTCGACCTTGACAATCTGTGGCATCTATTGGCCCGCAGACTAACTGTGTCTCAAGCTGACTGTTCAGGAAGGGTAATTCGGTTAGTATGGGCTAACTACCTGATTGCGATTCGGGGCATGGTCGTGCGCCCGGTCGCAACAATTCATCGCAGAGAGAGCGAGATAAGACAGCATGGCAAGAGACTATTGGTCACGGATGAAGCGAGAACGACTGAGTCGTAGATCGCTGCTCAAGGCGAGTGCGCGAGCAGGCGTCGGCGCAGCCGGGTTGGCGCTTGTCGGTTGTGGCGACGATGACGACGATGCGCAGCAGTCGGCGGCGCAGACCCAGCAAGATCAGCAGGCCGAACAACAGGCCATGCAGCAACAGCAGCAGGAACAGTCCGTTGCGGAGGCCCAGGCCGAGCAACAGGCGCAACAGCAGGCCGCTGCTCAGCAGCAGGCACAGCAGCAAGCCCAGCAACAGGCAGTTGCAGCGGCAGGCGGCGTCTGGAAGCGTGGCAACACCTCGACGCCGAACTTCATTCGCATCCCGCTGAACACGGCAGGCAACAACACGCCGATCAATCAGAACGGTGGACTGTTCAACCGCCTGACCCGATGGAGCGGTCCGGTGGGTCTCGACCCCGACGTGGCAAATATGCAGCGCATGGTCGATCCCAACTTCGATCCCTCACCGGACATGGCAACGGGCTGGGAAACACCAGACGCGACGACCTATATCTTCACCGTCCGCGAAGGCGTCTCCTGGCACTCGGGTCGAGCGTTCTCGGCTGAGGATGTGGCCTTCACCTACAACGAAATCAAGAACCCCGATTCCGGCGGCGGCGGCTCTCCGTTGCACCTGATGTCCAAGAACATCGACACCGCGACGGCCACTGATCCCACCACCGCGCGAATCGACCTCACCCAGCCGACCGGCTACTTCTACACGCTGACCTCCTCCACCAACATCACCGACATGGAGACCCTCGACCAGGTTGAGGACGGTGTGTTGATCGGTACGGGACCTTACAGCTTCGAGAACTACGACCCCAACCGTGGTTACGACCTGGTCAAGGTCCCCGACCACTGGAGTGGCGGCGGCATCGTCGACAAGATCGAGTACACGATCTTCGCGGATGCCCTGGCCATGGGCGCGGCGCTTGAGACTGGCGACATCCACTCGCACTACGGCGTGCCGATCCGAAACCCAGAGGCAGAACAACGGCTCATGGCGTCGGACGAGCACTTCGGCACGATCGGCATTGGCGTCGGCGGCCAGACACTGCGCTTCCGCGTAGACTCCCCGCCGTTCACCGACAAGCGTGCCCGACAGGGTGTGTTCCTGCTTGTCGACGGTGTGCGGATCACCGAAGAGTTCGGCGGCAGCTTCGATGTCGCCGGGCGACTGCCCTGGCAGCCCGGTTCACCGGCCTACAACGCCGAACTGGACAAGCCCATCTTCGACCCGCAGAAGGCCGGAGAGCTGCTCGATGCCGCTGGCCTGGTCAACAACGACACCGTGCTCAAGGCCGATGTCCTCCCCGAGCGACCCTACGCACCGGCGACCGCCCAGCTGATTCAGCAAGAGCTGGCGCAGTTCGGCATCGAGATGGAATTGACCAACCGCGAGTACACCGAGATGATCACCCTGCAGACGACCGGATCCTTCGATCACATGATCATCGGCTTCGGCAACTGGGTGAAGCCTGGTGACCCCGCAGTCACCGTGCTGTTCGCCGACGCCTACGACGGCCGCATGAACGCCGCCGTTCCGAACCAGACCAACGACCCGAACAACGAAGGCTACGTGCCTCTGCGCGAGCGCGAAGGTGTCCGCGACGAACTCGAGTGGTTGGACATGCTCGAGGCCGCTAAGAACGGAACGTTCATTGACGAGTACGGCTCCTGGGATGTCTGGAACGAGAAGTACCTCGACCTCGCCTGGTCGAACCACCTCTTCCGCTCCTACTCGGGCGCCTGGAGTACGACCAACGTCGGCATCAACTTCGACTCCGAGGGTTGGCCGTACGTTGATCAGGTGACCGTCTAGTCAACGACGGATACGAACACGTCTCCTCTTGCCCCTTCGCCGCGCTCCTTCCGGGAGTGCGGCGAAGGGCGCTTAGCTTGCCTGCGATCACATGAGCTACGTCCTCACACGACTCGTTACGCAGCTGATTCCGACCCTCTTCATAGCTTCGCTGTTGATTTTCGGCGCCGTCCGGCTGATCCCGGGTGACCCCGCTGTCGCCGCCTGCGGGGAGAACTCGGTCGGAACCGACTGCGCGGAGAATCTCCGCGCCAAGTGGGGCCTCGACAAGCCGTTCTTCGAGCAGTACGGCGACTGGGTGACCGGGATTTTCGAGGGCGACTTCGGCATCTCCAACAAGGGCATCGAAGTCTGGGAGGTCGTTGCTTCGGCTTTCCCCGCATCGCTGGAACTCACGGTCTTCGCCACGATTGTCGGATTCGGACTGGGCCTCATCTTCGGAGTCTTGGCTGCGATCAACCGAGGAGGTTTCTGGGATTATTTCGCGGGAGCCTGGGCCGGCTGGAACATTGGTGTGCCCTCGTTCATCGCCGGATTCTTCTATCTGATCATCTTCGCCGTCGCGCTGGACGTCTTGCCGTCATTCGGACGCACGCCAATCACCGAAGACTTCGGCGACGCACTGCTGCACTTGCTCATGCCCGGCTTCGCGCTCGGCGGCATCGTCGCGGCGCAGATTCTCCGATTCACACGTCAATCAATGCTCGACACCCTGACCGAGGATTACATCCGCACCGCGCAGGCCAAGGGCCTGCGCCGACCAATCGTCATCCTGCGACACGCGCTTAAGCCGTCGCTGATTCCGGTAGTCACCATTATGGCGTTCAACTTCGCCGAGATCCTCGGTGGCACGCTGATCATCGAGTCCGTCTTTACCTGGCCTGGAATGGGTCGTGCGCTGGCGGTCGCCGTGCGCGACCGGGACTACGCGATCATCCAAATCATCACGATGCTGATCGTGACCATCTTCATGTTCGTTTACCTGATGATCGACGTGCTTTACGTCGCCCTCGATCCGAGAATCCGCGTCGGCGGCAGGGCGTCGGACTAAGGATCGGCTATGGCAGCACAGGTCGATCCAGTTCGTCTCGACGATGTAGAGCGTCGCAATCCGCTCAAGCCCGTCTTCGACGAGCTTCGAGGCATCGCGCGTGAACCGCGCGGTGCGATCGCGCTGGTGCTGCTCTTCGCAGTGTTCTTTTTCTCATTCGTTCTCCCGATCCTCGATCCCACCGACCCCAACTGGTCCGAACGTGGCTCAAAGCTGCTCAGCCTTTCCTGGGACCACCCGCTAGGCACCGACCACCTGTCACGAGACCTTCTGGCTCGTGTCTCAGTCAGCTCGCGCCGCACCATCCTGACTGGTTTCAGTGCCGTGCTGATCGGCATGAGCATGGGTATCACCATCGGCTACATCGCAGGCTGGACCGGCCGCGTCACCGACACCCTGATCATGCGCGCACTTGATGTCCTTATGGCCTTCCCCGGCCTCGTGTTGGCGATCGTCGTCACCACGATTCTCGGAACCGGACTGTTCTCACTCGCCGTCGCGATCACCATCTTCAACATTCCGGTCACCGCCCGGCTCGCCCGCGCCGGCGTGTTGCGTGAGCGCGAACGCGACTATGCCCTGGCAGCCCGCACGCTCGGAGCATCCGGTCGACGCGTGCTCTTCCGTCACGTCGCGGTCAACACGTTCGGCGCGTTCGCCGTTCAGATGCCCATTTCATTCGTGGCATCTGTGCTGGCGATGGCGGCCCTCAACTTCCTCGGCGTCGGTATTCAGTTGCCCAACGCGACGCTGGGCACGATGTTGGCCGAGGGTCAGCAGTACATGCAGACGGCTCCGCACTTCGTGATCGTGACCACAGTCGTGTTGGCCGTCCTGATGGTTGGACTCAACTTCCTCTCCGATGTCCTCTCCGAGCGACTCGACCCCGTCCGGCGACGGCGTGTGTAGCTCGCGTCTAACCTAGCCTCCAAATCAACTGACGCATCTCAACCAAGGAGACCTACCTATGGCCGTGCTTGCCAACACGTTTCGCGAGAAGCTCGACGCCGGCAAACCGACGATCGGCACCCATTTCCTCTTCAACGACCCTGACATCGCCGAACTGATTGGCGACACCGGGCAATTCGACTACGGCGAGTATGTGGCCGAGTACTCGACCTTCGACATGAAGACGCTCTACCACCTCGCGCGGGCGGCTCAGTGCGGCAATCTGCCGCTGATGATCAAGCTCGACCAGGCCAACCAGACCTTCTGGGCACAGGCCGCGCTTGGGGCGGGCTTCAAGTCGGTCCTCTACACCGACATCCGCACGCCCGACGATGTCGACGCAGCACTCCAGTCCATCCGCCCCGATAAGCCGGGCACGCTGGGCGAGATGGGCGGACACATGGGCGTCAAGACGCGACGACCGGCGCTGGCCGGCTACGCCGCTGGAAACTATGGCGCAGACCTCGACGGCATCGTCACTGTGATCATGATCGAAAAGCGCGTCGCTCTGAACGACATCGAGGCGATCCTCGAACGCGCTGCCGAACTCGGCGTCGACATGACCCAGTGGGGTCCGAGCGACTACGGCTTCTCCTTCGACGAGCGACCGAGTCCGGACGAGATTCGCGCCGCCGAAGAGAAGACGATCGCCAAGTCGCTCGAGTACGGCGTCGCCCCACGCATCGAGATCGGCGCGGTTGAGCAAGCCCAGCGCTACCTCGACCTCGGCGTTAAGCACTTCTGCATTGGCTGGGACCGCTTCCTGCTCAACCAGGGCTACACCGAGCTCGGCCGTGGCCTGCGCGAACTGATGGGTGAATAGGAGTCCAACATGGTCACCAACAACTTCGACTGGCTCGCAACCAACCAGGAGCCCGCATTCGACCCCGACCAGAAAATTATCGACCCGCATCATCACCTCTGGGATGTGCGACCCCATGGTCCCAGTTTGCGCTATTTTCTCGACGAGTTGCTCGAGGACACTGCCGACCTCAACGTTCGCCAGACGGTATTCATCGAATGCGGCGCGATGTACAACGCCGATGCCACAGAGGCGATGGCGCCGGTCGGTGAGACCGAGTTCGTGGCCGGCGTCTCGGCGCAGAGCGCCAGCGGACTCTATGGCGAGATCCGAGCCTGCGCCGGTATCGTTTCGCATGCCGACTTGCTGCTCGGCGCGGCCGTCGGTGAAGTGCTCGACGCGCACATGGAGATGAGCTCCCGCTTCCGAGGCATCCGCCATCACGCAAGCTGGGATCCGTCGCCCGACGTGCCCAACTCGCGGATCGTGGATCAGCCGCACATCTACCTGAATGACGCCTATCGCGAAGGGTTCGCCGAACTCGGCAAGCGAGGGCTCAGCTTCGAGGCCTGGCTCTACCATCCCCAGATTCCCGAGCTGACCGACCTCGCCCGCGCCTTCCCCGAGACCACGATCATCCTCAATCACCTGGGCGGACCGCTTGGCATCGGTCCGTATGCGGGCCGCCACGACGAAGTCTTCGCCGAATGGCGAGACACCATCAGCGAACTCGCCACCTGCGAGAACGTCGTCGCCAAGGTCGGCGGCATCCAGATGGTGATTAACGGCTTCGGCTGGCACCAGCAGGAGCGAGCGCCATCTTCCGACGAACTGCTGGAAGCCAACCGTCGCTGGTACGAACACACGATTCAGTCCTTCGGTCCCGACCGCTGCATGTTCGAAAGCAACTTCCCCGTCGACAAGGTCTGCTGCAGCTACACGAACATGTACAACCAGTTCTTCAAGCTGGTCGCCGACTATCCCCAGGACGAAAAGGATCAAATGTTCCACGACACCGCACAGCGGGTGTATCGGCTCGATTAGGTCCAACCGACGAAAAAAGAGCTCCCCCTTTGGGGGAGCTGGCCCGCAGGGTCTGAGGGGGCTCCCGGCGACAAGCACTGTTCGTCGAGCCAGCCCCCTCGCCCGCTGCGCGGGAGCTCCCCCAAAGGGGAGCCCATTGGATCTGTCCTACCATTCACCCAGCCACTCCAACCAACGAAAGACCCAACCATGCCGACCATCGTCCAGGCCGTACCGATTGAAGACGAACTCCACGACATGCTCGCTGCCGCCGGCGATGTCCGCGTCGTCGACGGTCGCGACCGCGGCGCGTTCATCGAAGCCGTCAAGGATGCCGATGGCGTGCTGCTCAACCCGCTCGTCAAGATTGACCAGCAGGTCGTGGACCTCGCGCCAAACTTGAAGGTCGTCGCAACCACCTCAGTCGGCTTCGACGCCTTCGACGTGCCCTTCCTGACCAGTAACGGCATCGCCCTCTGCAACACGCCTGGCGTGCTCAGCGCTGCCGTCGCTGACTTGACCATGGCTTTCCTGCTCATGCTCTCGCGACACCTGATGGAGTTCGAGGCCTACAACCGCTCCGGCGGTTGGGGACGGCGCGAGCCCTATCCCGCGCTTGCCAACGACCCGCTCGGCAAGACGATTGGGATCGTCGGCTTCGGACGCATCGGCCAGGAGGTCGCCCGACGCGCAAACTTCGCCGGGATGAAGGTGATCTGGTACGACATCTACGACAACCCGCCCGCAGACGCGCCGCCGGCTGAGAAGCGAACCCTTGACGAGCTGCTGGCGGAGTCCGACTTCGTCAGCGTTCACACCGACCTCAACCAGTCCTCGCGACACATGATCGGTGCACGCGAGATCGCTCTGATGAAGCCGAGCGCTTACCTGATCAACACCTCGCGAGGCCCAGCCGTTGACCAGAAGGCGCTACACGACGCGCTCGTCGCCAACCAGATCGCCGGCGCCGGTCTCGACGTGCTCGAAGACGAGCCGCCCGACCCAGACGAGCCCATCGTCAAGCTGCCCAACGTAATCAGCTTCCCCCACATCGGCACCGCCACCGAGGAAACCCGCTACGCCATGAGAGCCCTGGCGACGCGGAACGTGGTCAACGTGATTCAGGGAAATCGACCCGAGGCCATCGTCAATCCTGAGGTGTTGGGGTAGCAACGATGCGTGAGCATTGAGCTCTCCGCCCTTTTGCTCCCCCTCGCAGGGGGAGCTCCCGCGAAGCGGGTGAGGGGGTCTCTCCGCTGCGACCGCTGAGCCAAGGCAGAGCGGTATCGCTGATCGCGACCGCTGAGCGGACCCCCTCCGTCATTTCGTGACACCTCCCCCTGCCAGGGGGAGGAAAGTCAGGCCGCGCCCTGGGTACGCGCTTGTCAAGTGTCTGGCGAACACCGCTATCCTCAATCCCGTACCACCCCACACTCGATAGATCGGACTGAACCATGTCCTGGCGACCTAAGCGCATGAAATTTGGACTCTTCCTCGCTCCCTTCCACAGCGTTGGCGAGCACCCCACGCTCGCGCTCCAGCGCGACGTTGAATTGATCGAGCACCTCGACGACCTCGGCTACGACGAAGCCTGGATCGGCGAGCACCACTCGTTTGCCCGCGAGATCATCTCTAACCCGATGATCTTCATCGCCGCGCTGGCCGAGCGGACCAAGCACATCAAGCTGGGCACCGGCGTCGTCTCGCTGCCCTACCACAACCCCTTGATGATCGCCGACGACCTGCTCCAACTCGACCACATGACGCGCGGTCGCGTGATGCTCGGCGTTGGTCCCGGCGCACTCACCTCAGACGCGGTGCAGATGGGCATCGAGCCAACCACCCAGCGCAAGCGCATGGCCGAGGCCTTCGACGCCATCGTCCAACTTGCCCGCGACGAAGAGCCGGTCTCGATGGAGACGGACTGGTTCTCGTTGACCGAAGCGCGGCTGCAGATGGCCTGGTACTCCGACCCGCATCCCGAGCTGGCCGTCGCCGTGATCCTGACGCCGTCCGGACCGCAGCTCGCCGGCAAGCACGGTGCGAGCCTGCTCTCCGTCGCCGGAGCCGACTCCGAGGGCATGAAGAACGTCTGGGATTGGTACGAAGAGGCGGCAACCGAGAACGGCCACAAAGTCTCGCGCAAGAACTGGCGGGTCGTGACGGCGATTCACATCGCCGAGACCCGAGCCCAGGCAATCGACGATGTCCGCGCCGGATTCCTCAAGCGCGCTTACGTCGGCGATGTTCGAGATCCCGGCCGCCGAGGCGGCATCGCGCTGCAGATGGCCGACACCATTGAAGAAGCGATCGACAAGAACATGGTCATCGTCGGTTCCCCCGAGGACGCCGTCGACCAGATCGAGGCGATGCATGATCGCTCCGGCGGCATTGGCGGACTACTCGGCATGCACCACGAGTGGGCCTCGACCGACGCCACAAAGCGCAGCTTCGAATTGCTGATGCGCTACGTCGCGCCGAAGTACCAGGGTCAGCTCGACCGGCTCGTCGCCTCGCGCGACTTCGTCGAAGACCGTCAGCTCGATATCTTCGGCGCCGGTCAGAAGGCGATGGCCAAGGCTTTCTCTGACGCCGGCAAGGAACTGCCCGAGGCCTTCAAACAAGCCGCAGCAGATCGAGCCGCGCTCTCGGCCAACGGCGCAGAAGCCCCAGCAGAAGCCGAGGCAGAGCCGGTCGCCGACTAGGCGCTCCACTAGCGCCAGCCCTTTCCCTTCTGTCCCTTCTCCCTCTGGGAGATGATTAGGGTGAGGGCCGACCGTCCGAGCGAGCAAACTGGAACTGCAATGCAAGCCGTCGTCGCGCTCGCGGGCGAAGTCCACGATTCTCCCCTCGTCCGCAGCGCCCTTAACGGCGCAGGACTGATTGTCGCCGCCGACAGCGGCGCAAACCGTCTGCGACAACTCGGCATTCTGCCGCACGTCGTGATCGGTGATCTCGACTCCCTGGCCGGCGAAGATCTCTTCCACCTCAAGTCCGTCGGCGTTGAATTCGAGCCGCATCCCGACCCGGAGCAACGCACCGACGGCGACGTCGCCATCGAGTACGCACTCAGACGAGGCGCAACCAGCATCATCATCGTCGGCCTCTTCGGAGGCCCGCGCTACGATCACGCGGTCGCCAACCTCTACCTGCTCACGCACCCAAGTCTCAGGCAAACTCCCACCTGGACCGTCGACGGTTGGACTGCATTCACCGTCCTTAACGGAGACGGCGTATCCCAAGCCCAGTTCCAGGGCCAAATCGGCGACTACGTGACAATCACAGCTGTCAGCGAGACAGTGGAAGGGATCACGACCGTCGGACTCAAATGGCCGCTCTCAAACGCAACGTTCACGCGAGGGCTAAACGAAGGCACCTCAAATGAACTGATCAACGATCAAGCCATGATCCAGATCACCGGTGGCACCGCCTTTGCCTCACACCATTTTCGCTCTGAACACTTGCCCTGAGTCTGGGTCCAAGACGCAGGCACAACTCTCGTCATTCCTGCGCTCCGTCGCGGGAATCTCGCCGCTGCCAGCACCTACGCCGTCCTTGCTCGAGCGGTTGTCCTACGGATTAAACACGTCCCGCTTGCCATTCCGACTCGACGAGGCCGCAAACGCAAAGATCCCGCGCGCCATCGACGAATCCTGCTCCGCTGCACGCGCGTCGTAAATCTCCGAGCGCAACTCATGCACATCTGGACTATTCGGAGCAGCCAAGGCTGCGCCCTCGATCAAATGACATGCCATCTGCAGGTTGCCGTTCTGCATGTGAGCCCGCGCCCGCTCCATCACCGGCTCCAGACCTCCGGCCAGCGTCACCCATTCCGCCGCCTCTGCCGAGCGCGGCGCAGGCAGCAGCCGATCCGGCTCGCCCTCGTACCAGCCGCCGAAGTAGCGCCAGACACTGTGCACGATGAACTCGGGATGGTCGTAGGCCGAACGCAGCCACGGCTTCTCCAACAGATGCTGCGGCATCTCAATCGAGTGCAGCACACGATCTAGCGTGTAACCCTCATTCATCAGCGCCAGCGTCTGACTCTCGACCTCATCCAGCAAGTCGGCGGTGTCGGTCAGCGCCTCGGCGACCCGGTCGGCGCCGAAAATCGGGAAGCCGTGACCCGGACTCATCACTTCTGCGCCCTTCGCTGCCATTTGCCGCAGCCCGGTCGCCCACTCACCGGCCCAGCGCTGCACCTTCTGCGGATTGCCTGCGTTCGGCACGGCCCAGATGAAGAGGTCGCCAGGGAACAGCCACTTCTTTTCCGGGATCCAGGTCCAGGCCGCATCCTCTGTCTCACCCCGCGTATGCGTGACCTCAAACGTCAGTTCACCAAACGAGAACCGCACCGCGTCGTCGAACGTCACGTCCGGATAGCGAAACTCATCCGGCCAAGGCAACCGCACCTGCGTCGCGTCCATGCCCGGACGGATGAACTGCCGAGAATTGATCGCCGTGTTGTAGCCAACAGTCCGCTTGTATCGATCAAAGTGAGCCGGAATGTGCTGCTGTCCATAGACCGTCGGACGCGCCTGCCCCTTGCTCGCCGCTTCCTCGTCGAACTTGTTCACGCCAAAGATGTGATCGACATGATGATGCGAGAACACCGCCGCTCGCAACGGAGTATCGGGACGCCAATCGCGCACCGCCGAGAACAGCCCCTCAGCGTCCCGAGCCGTCCCCGTATCCAGCATCACCAGACCGTCGCCGGTGTCAATCGTGTTCATCGACGCCGCGGATTTGATGTAGAGGAAGTCGTCGCCAATCTCTTCCGGCTCACGGTTGTTCCAGGGTGAGGTCACCGGATGCGCCTCGGTGATCGTGTCGATCTCGCCGCGCCATAGTCGATCGCAGTAGTCTCGGATATCTGGCATCTGGTTGCTCCTCAGCCACAGCCGCTGCGCAGGGAACGCAGGTCACGGTCGTAAGATATGCGCCCGAGCGAGGTCTGAGTTGGGAATCTCAGACAAGCGCGCGATCTCGATTCGTCGGGTCTTGCAACTCCCCTATGGATTGAACAGATCTCGCTTGCCGTCACGGCTCGACATCGCCGCGAATGAGAAGATGCCCCGCGCCATCGAGGAATCCTGCGCCTCGGCGCGAGCGTCGTAGACCTGCGCACGCAACGTGTGCACATCCGGACTACTCGGGGCGGCGAGCGCCGCGCCTTCGACCAGGTGACAAGCCAGCTCCAAGTCGCCGTTTTGAAGATGAGTTCTCGCACGATCAAGTACCCACCCGAGCCCTCCCGCGAGCGTCACCCACTCAGCCGCCTCCGCCGCACGCGGCGCAGGCAACAACCGATCCGGCTCGCCCTCGTACCAGCCTCCATAGAGTCGCCAAACGTTGTGGACGATGAACTCTGGACGGTCAAACGCCGACTTCAGCCACGGCTTATCGGTCAAGCGCTTCGGAATCTCGACGGTCTGCAATACCCGATCCAGGGTGTAACCCTCGTTCATCAGCGCCAACGTGTGACTCTCGATGTGTTCCAGGAGGTCGGCCGTGTCGGTCAGTGCTTCAGCGATCCGGTCAGCTCCGAAGATCGGCAATCCATGGCCTGGAACCATCAGCTCCGCGCCCTTGCCTGCCATCTGCCGCAGTCCAGCTGCCCACTCGCCCGGCCAGCGTTGAACCTTCTGCGGATTGCCGGCGTTGGGAACGGCCCAGATGAACAGATCCCCAGGAAACAGCCACTTACGCTCGGGAATCCAGACCCAGACCGCGTCCTCGGTCTCGCCGCGAGTGTTAGACAGTTCTAGCGTCATATCTCCTACAGAGACACGCAGCTTGTTGTCGAACGTCACATCGGGATAGCGAAACTCATTCGGCCAGAAGACTTGGCCCGATTCGGCGCTCATTCCCGGCCTGGCGCGCTGACGTGAATTGATCGCCCGGTTGTAACCCCAGGTGCGTCGATAGCGATCAAAGTGACCCGGCATGGAGCGGTGCCCATACACCGTCGGCAGGGAGCGTCCCTTCGCGGCCGCCTCCTGCTCGAATGGCGCCATGCCAAAGATGTGATCCGTGTGATGATGCGAAAACACAGCTGCTTGCAGCTCCGCCGATGGCCGCCAGTCCCTCACTCCTTCGTAGATGCGCTCGGTGTCATACTCCGTACCGGTGTCCAGCATGACCAGTCCGTCGCCCGTATCGATCGTGCTCACCGACGCCACGGTTTTGTAGTACAGCAGTCCCTCTTCGATCTCCTCAGCCTCGCCGTCGTTCCAAAATCCGATGATCGGATGCAGTTCACGGACGGTGTCGATCTCGCCACGCCACATCCGATCGCAGAATTCCCTGAGATCCGGCATCGGCATCCCCCTCCGCGAGCTACGAAATTTCGGCTACCCGTGTCACCGTCGTAAGATTAGTTCGACATCACTCAAACCGCTCCACATCCTCCGGAAAGGAGTCTGCTATGCCGATGTACGAATACAAGTGCCCCACCTGCACCTACGTCTTCGATATCCTGGCCAAGATGGGCCAGGCCCCAGAGTCACCCGACTGCCCAGCCTGCGACGACGGAGTCGGCGACCGCGTCTTCGGCGCCGGCGTTGCGATCCACACCGGCTCCGGCGGTTCTTCCTTCGACGACTTCGACATGGGAGCGATGGGAGATATGGGCATGCCCGACATGGGCGGCATGGGCATGGGAGGCCACGGTCACGACCACGGCCACAGCCACGACGACTTCGGCATGGGCGACTTCGGCATGGACGACTTCTAGCCCAACACCAACAGCGCTCCGACCTCTGGGGAGGCTGCTGCCGCTGCTTCATCTCCCCCCGAGGGGGGAGATGCCGCCCTTTCCCCCTTTCTCCCCCCTCTGGGGGGAGATGCCGAAGGCAGAG